>Ga0209016_1000977_pt1 | contig 27147 bp, 16 predicted proteins | sample EPASupsiteSAE305_FD_187265 | JGI IMG/M metagenome (GOLD analysis project Ga0209016, IMG submission 187265) | Bioremediated contaminated groundwater microbial communities from EPA Superfund site, New Mexico - SAE3-05 (SPAdes) (version 2) | ecosystem: Environmental > Aquatic > Deep subsurface >...
GAAACGGTCTGGTTGGTTAATGTATCTGCTTTCCCGATATTAAAATTTATAAATCCGGTCACCATCCAGGGGTCGAGCCAATGCTCGGTATTTCGGCCAAAAAAGGTACCTAGCCAAACTACATCAGCACGGTAAGGTACATCGCCAAAAGTAAATTTATAAACGCCAGTGTGCGAGGCTAAAAGGCTGTTGAACCCTTGCCCTAAAATTGAAACGCCTCCGGCACCCGATGCACGGTCCTTCATGTAATAAGCCGATGCCCCTATTTTCCATTCCCGCGAAATATCTTTTTCTCCATTCAGTTCAAATAAGGTAACATCGTCGTTCAGGTGGACATAGTTTTCGTACAATTTGTAATAACCTGCTTTTAGTCTTGAAAAATCCCAATCTTTGCGGACTGAAATCCCAACCCCATCGGTTCCAAAATAGGCCAACCGGTAACCGGTAGTGGTCATTTTATCGAACATGGTTTTATAAGGGTTGTAGGGAGTATCGAAGATGCGTTGTAACCCTAAGTTGATAAACCAACCTTTGTAAGGATTCAACTCCAATTCTAAGTTTTGTGTTTGAAGGTTCACCTGATCGGCTGAAAAGGCAGAACCAAAGTTACCACCCACTCCATAAGCTACATCGCCCCAGGTCCAGTCAATTTCAAACGAAGCCCGTAAGGTAGCTTTCCCGTTAAAAAGTTTGGGTTGATAAATAAAAAAGGGAATCAAACGCTGCTCCACATAACTACTTGTAAGCGTATCGCTGGTGGTGGTTGTATTTCCGCCAAATAATCGGCCAACAACCTGCCCCTTCAAAAAATCGTTGGTGGGGTACATGTTTGAAGTTACAGCCTGATTGATATAGAAAGCCAGAAATTGGAATTCTTTGTTTGCTTTTTGGGGGATTTCACCTGAAAAGTATTGATTCGAAGGATTTTGCGCACTTATCTGGGTAATTAGGGCACAAATATAAATTAAGCTGAATGTTCTTTTCATTTCATTATTAAGGATTTAAAGTTTTTGCAAATGAACATAAAAAAGTCAGAAAAAATCCTCTGACACAGATGGATTATTCTGACTTTAAATTTAGATCGATTTATTCGGCAATTTTTATATAATTCTGAATATTATAAGTTGCAAAAGCTCCGGCAGCTGTGCTTCCAAAACCAGCAGATGCAGTTGGTGCAGCAAATCCAAGACTTGGTTCTGTTTGAACAACTTCGTATTTCATGGTATAGCCATCGGTTACTGTTGTGATTTCAAAAATACCCTCACTAGTAATTGAATTTGGGGTTGTTTGATTTAATACGATGTTCCAAATGCTGCCAGTTCCTGATTTTTCCTGTGTATAAGTTCCTGAAAAAACTGTTTTAGCACCATCGTTAAATGCTTCTACTAGATATGTATTATTAGCTTCAAAATTGGCATAAATTGAATCATAATAACTTGCTAATAGTGGTGCAACATTTGTACCTGAAGAATACCATTCGCCCACGATACCATCGGATGATGGATTATATGTTGTATCCTCATCACTTTTATCGCAAGCACTGAACACAACAATTACTGAAATTAAAATTACAAATAACTTTTTCATACCTTTTTTGATTTAGTTTTTATAGTTAACATTCATTAATTTTTATATTACCAAATTACTAACAATGAGTTACAATGGGTTTGAAATTTTAAAAAACTCAGGGTTGACTTTTGTTGTATTTTATCGTTTATAAACCATTAAATATCAAATATTCAATATATTAAATTATATATTTTAATATTTGACTAACCCCACTTAATTACATTGGCACCCCAGGCGTATCCAATTCCGGCAGCAATCATTGATATAATTGTTCCCTGCTTTAACATTCCCTTTTGCTGAACCAAGTGCAATGAAAGTATCTGGTCAATCTGCCCCATGTGTCCATAATGTTCAAGGTAAATGCCCTGTCCGGGTGTAAGTTTCAGTTCGGAGAGCATAAATTCATACATGCTGCGCTTAAAATGGAGGGCACATAAAAACCCCAGATCGCTTACCTGAATACCTGATTTTTCAAATGCTTTATGGATGCAATGGAACCAGTTGGTCATTGAAACCTCGTTCAACCTTTCTTTCATGTGTTTTTCATCAAACACTTTTAACGATTTGTATGCCAGATGAATATTTGTATCGTCAATCGGGTACTGGGTTCCGCCGTATTTTACCCCAGCATCGCGGGCCATGGAACCATCGGTAATAATATGTGTTCCAAGAATCTGGTTTTTTGGGTAGTTCTTTTTCAGAATCATGGCTCCGGCGCCTGCCGATAGGTTGAACATGAATGATACGGCTGAATCGGTATAATCAATAAAATCACCATTCCGGTAACCTCCCACAATCATCACGGTATTGATGTCATTGTCGGCAATCATCATGTCTTTGGCCATTTTCAGAGCGGCTACGGTTGTCCCGCATCGCTGCTGAACATCAATGGCCCAGGCGTTTTTAGCGCCAATCATGTACTGTATATAAATTCCCGAAGTAGTTAACGGATATTCTTTCCATTCTTCGCCAATACACAAAATCAAATCAATTTCTTCGGGATGAATGCCGGTGTTTTTTAAAGCATCCTGCGCTGCCCAAACCCCCATTTGCTGGGTACCGTCGTTGGAACCGGCCACAGGTTTTTCAACAATTCCCAGCTTTTCAATTATCGCTTTTTCACTCCAGATACCTTTGGTGGCTTCTGAAATTTGTGCTGCCGTCATCCGCTCTTTCGGTATGTAAATTCCGGTTCCTACAATTCCTATGTTGCTTTTTTCCATAAGTTTAATAGATGAATAAATTACTACCAACCGATAACCCGGCACCAGAGGCAACAAACAGAACTTTATCACCACGTTTTATTTTTTTCTGTTGAACGGCTTCGTGAAAGGCCATCGGGATACAAGCCGAGCCCGTATATCCATACTTATCCATTATAAAATGGGTTTTCTGGAGGGGTTGGTTTAATGCATCCATCACTTTTAAAATCACCAATTTGTTGATTTGTGTAAAAATGAAATGATCAATCTGGTGGAGTTCCATTCTTTGGTTTTCGAGCAACTGGTTTACCACCATTGGCCAAAGGCGGACATTTCTGTCGCCGGGCAGGGGTTGAAGATTGAGCAACCCGGTTTTATTGGCATCAATAACTTCATGAGTTATCGGGTTTTTGGATCCTCCGGCGTAAATACCGATATAATCCCACTGGGTTCCGTCGGTAAGCATTTGGCTGCCGTAATAGCGTGAATTGCCTGTGTTGTTTTTTTGAATCACAAAAGCAGCCGCTCCATCGGCAAAAATCGGGTATCCGAACGCATCGCCCGGTTTAATAAAGGCTGGCATGTTATAAACCCCAATAACAACCGCATATTTAATGTGGGTATTGTTGTAGATTATATTCGAGGCCGTGTCGAAGGCCATGCTAAAACTGGCGCATGATGCGGCCACATCGAAAGCCATTGCCCAACCTTCCCCTTTTTGAATTCGGCCCTGAACCAGTATAGCAGTGGCAGGTGTAATAAATTCGGGTGTATCGGTGGCAACAATAAATAACCCCACTTCATCGGGGTCGATGCCGGCATTTTTTATGGCATTTTGGGCTGCCTGAGTGGCGAAATCGGCGGTAGTTTCCGGTAAATTTCTTAAATGGGCAATATGCCGTTGGTAGATTCCTAATTTGGTTTCTATTTTTTCGGCATCGAACTCAATATTCGCTAATTGTTTTAGTTCCTTATTGCTGATAGGTTCCCCTGGAGCATAGATTCCGGTACCTACTATCTGAATTGGTATCATAACTTTTGTATGTTTTAATCAATGTAACCCATCTCTTTTGCTTTCCTGGTAAGCGATTCGTGAAAATCGGGGTGGGCTATTGAAATAAGTGCTTTTGTCCGTTCTTTAATGGTTAATCCGGTTAACCGGGCACTGCCAAATTCGGTTACCACATAATCGGTGTTGCTGCGGTGTAAGGTTACTGCTGTCCCCTCAGGAAGTACAGGAACAATGGTTGAAATTTCGCCATTTTTAGCGGTTGCCCGGCAGGCAATAATGGATTTTCCTAAACCATCGAATCCTTCGGTAGCACCAACTGCCGTATCGGTTTGGCCTCCGGTACCTGAATATTGGTCGATACCAATACTTTCGCTGGCTACCTGTCCGGTAAAGTCAATCATGATGCAGGTATTTATGGAAACCATTTTTGAGTTATTGCGGACTAAGCAGGGGTCGTTCACATATTTCCCTCTCAGGAATTCCACTGCCGGGTTGTTGTGCAGCCATTTGTAAAGTTTTTCGCTACCCATGGCAAATGTACAAATGAATTTTCCCTGATGCAGGCTTTTTTGTTTGTTGGTAATTACACCCATTTCGTAAAGTTCAACCATAGAGTCCACCAGCATTTCGGTGTGAACCCCCAAATCTTTCTTGTCTTTCAACATTAAGGCTGCGGCGTTTGGAATTTCACCAATACCCAATTGGATAGTAGAACCATTATCAATCAGGTTGGCAATGTTTTTACCAATAGACATAGCTACTTCGTCGGGCTCTGGTGATGGAAGGGTTGGTGGTTTTTGCGAATACTCCACAAAATAACTTACATCGGTAATATGGACCTGGGTATCGCCAAAAGTTCTGGGCAGCTGGTCGTTCACCTCCAGTACAGATATTTCGGCAGCCTCAAGAATATCTTTTTCGTAAGTAATTCCTAACGATAAGGAGACAAACCCCTTGTCGTCAGGTGGCGTGCAGGTACCTACAAAGAGGTGTGGCCGACGGACTTTCATGCGATCCGAAGCGGCCCGGTGCAACATATTGGGTACATACGTTACAGTTCCGATTTTTTCTTTCAACGCTTTACGCGACCCAGGCGCATGAAACCAGCTGCAAAGTTCGAAGTGGCCTTTCATTTCGGGTTTCATATAAAAATCGTAAGGCTGTAATGTTAACACTGAAAAAACTTTTACATCGTGTACCCGCTCTTTTGCCAAATGAAAATGCGACATGCATCCCTGTGGTTCCGAAGCACATTGGGCAACAATTACATCGGTATCGCTTTTTAAAAGATCGGCCACCTGAGGTAGTGAAATGAGTTTGCTCTTGTATATTTTTTCAAAATCGGACATAAAGCATGTTATTTATGATGGAAAAACTTCTTTTCTGCGGTTTAGCCAATGTACCAGAAAACCAACCACTAAGGAAGAAACTATGGCACTGGCTGCGGCAATGGCCGGGTTGCGCACAACTCCTGAGAAATAGGTGCTTGCATAACCAAAGTCAACTATATGGTTTTGAATCAGTACCGGAAACCCGTAATAAACAGTGAAATGAATCATCAAGGCGGTTATGGAGGCAAACAAAGGTGCTTTTAAACCGACATCCTTTAGGAAAATACCAAAAACAATGGGTATAAAAATGACGGAGAAGTAGGCATACACCCCATTCTGCGCCAAAATAGCCACACTTAATTTGGGATGAAGCAGTTGGTCGCGAGCAATAAAAAAGGAAACAATAGCTAAACCAATAACCGCAAGTTTATTAATGGTTATGTAGCTTTCTTCTTTTTTAATTTTATGCCCGGCTAAAGGTTTTACAATATCGGAAGTAATGGTAATGCTGAGCGATTGAATTAATCCTTCAATAGTGGACATGCCGGCGCTGATTAATCCTAAAATTACCAGAAGACCAACCAACAGAGCAACAAAGCCGCCGGCAAAAATCTGAATCACAAACGCCGGAATAATACCATCGGTTCCCAGGGGTACGCCATTTTGGGTCATATCGGGGAAAAGTACCCGGGCATACAATCCGGCAACTACCACTAAAAAGAAAAGGACTTCGGCTCCAATGGCTGTATATAAAAACCGATTTACATCGCTTTCCTTTTTTAGCAACAACGATTTGGTAATGATATGAGGCTGACAAACTACAGCAGCTCCTACAATCATTTGGACGATAATAATCTCGAAAAAATCGCGGAATAAGGGGCTCGAAGGGTTGGTTGTTTTCACCAGATTTGGATCGATATCTCTCAGCTTCTCAAAAAAACTACCAACGCCATCTTTAAAAAATTGGATTCCGGAACCAATTAATATGATTGCAACTACTATCATTATGGTAGCTTGAATCACATTGGTATAAACCATGGAATTGGCGCCTCCGAACATCATGTATCCAAAAATAAAAATAACAAGAGCGGCTAAAACCAGAATTTGATTGGCATTTAGTGCCTGGGCAATTACTTTGGTTAAGGCAACCAATATCAGTACAATAAAAGTAATAAGCAATACCGATAAAAAAGCCACAAACAGCGCGTAGCCCTTGCTTTGGTAACGGCTTCCCATCCAACTGGCCAGGGAATTGGCTTTTACCGATTGCCCGTATTTTCGGAAACTTTTGGTTAAAACCCAAAGCGAAATCAATGAGGCTAACGGAAAAAAGATTCCAAAAGAGAGAAAGCCGCTAACACCAAAGGTTGCAACCAGCCCCGGATTGATAACAAATGTAGCGGCACTGGTCATGGCGGCAGCCAACGAAAGACCTACAAACACCGACGAAAAACCGATGCTTCCTAAAGCATAATCGCTAATGCTTTTGGTACCTTTTGCCCCTTTGATGACAAAATACAAAATAGCAATTCCATATAAGGCAAGGAGAATGGATGCTCCAATAACTTGCGAAGTTGTGGCCATAAGTTAATTTTTAAATGGTAATACCCCCATCGACACTTAACACGGTTCCGTTAATGTAGGCAGCATCGTCACTGGCAAGGAACAGGTAGGCGGCTGCAATTTCTTCAGGTAAACCGAGTCTTTTTAAAGGTACTTTTTCTTCCATTGTTTTTAATACTTCGGCGGGCATTTTTTTAACCATCTCGGTGGCAATAAAACCAGGTGCCACAGCATTTACGGTAACTCCTTTGCGTCCTAATTCTTTAGCCAAGGTTTTGGTCATTCCTATTAATCCAGCTTTGGTTGCTACATAATTGGTTTGCCCAAAATTGCCAAACAAGGCAACCACTGAGGATGTATTGATAATCCTGCCATAGCTTTTTTCAACCATAAAATCGCTCACACATTTGGTACAGTTGAACACTCCTGTTAAATTAACATCAATTACCTGTTGCCATTGATCGGGAGTCATTTTTTTCAGAGTGGCATCGCGGGTGATCCCGGCATTGTTAATTAAGATGTCGATTTTACCAAATTGAGCAACAACCGATTTGGTAGCAGCCTCAACTTCAACAAAACTGGCGGTATTCACTTTCATAAAAAGGGCTTTTCCTCCATTGTTGTTTATTTCTGATGCCAGTGCTTCCCCTTTTTCAGTGTTTAAATCCCAGATAACTGATACAGCACCTTCTAATGCAAATTTTACTGACGTAGCTTTGCCTATCCCATCGGCTCCACCGGTGATAATGGCTATTTTGTTTTCAAATCTCATTGTTTTTTTTTAATTTATTGGTTCAATTAATAACAGTTTGCAGATTACATGTTTTCGATAATGAACGAAGTGCCTTGTCCGCCACCAATGCAAAGGGTTGCTAACCCGGTGGCTAACTGGCGGCGTTTCATTTCATAAATCAGTGTGGTTAAGATGCGGGCTCCTGATGCGCCAATCGGATGACCAAGGGCAATGGCTCCCCCATTAACATTTACCTTTTCTGGATCTAATTTCAAATCGCGCATTACAGCAATCGACTGGGCCGCAAAAGCTTCGTTGGCTTCTATCAATTCAATATCTGCAATGGTCATGCCTGCCAGTTTTAAGGCTTTTTGTGTAGCAGGTACCGGCCCGTATCCCATAATGGCAGGGTCTAAAGCAACGGTTGCATGGCTTATGATTTTTGCCATCGGTTTTAATCCCAGGGTTTTGGCTTTTTCGGCAGACATCACAATTAACATGGCTGCTCCATCATTGATTCCCGAGGCATTTCCGGCTGTTACGGTTCCCTCTTTTTTAAAGGCGGGGTTCAGTTTCTCTAATTGAGCTAATGTCATTCCGGCTTTGGGAAATTCATCGGTATCAAAAATAATAGGATTGCCTTTCCGCTGAGGGATGGACACAGGAACTATTTCATCTTTAAATTTACCAGCCTTTTGAGCAGCTTCGCATTTCAGTTGGCTTTGCAAGGCAAACTCATCCTGTTCTTTACGTGTTATTTTCCATTGTTCGGCAATGTTTTCGGCGGTAATGCCCATATGGTAATTGTTGAAAGCATCGGTCAAACCATCGAGAATCATGCTGTCAATTATCTGACCATGCCCCATCCGGTAACCATTGCGGGCCTGTGGCAAAAGATAAGGGGCATTGGTCATACTTTCGGTTCCTCCGGCCAAAATTACCTCAGAATTCCCGCACATCACCATTTGGGCTGCCAGGGATACCGAACGCAACCCTGAACCACATAAAACATTGATAGTCATAGCCGGGCTTGTAACCGGAGTTCCAGCATTTACAGCAATTTGCCGCGCTATATTTTGACCCAATCCTGCTGACAATATATTTCCTATGATGGTCTCATCTATTTCCGTTGGATTAATTCCTGCTCTTTGAATCGCTTCTTTGGCTGCAATAACTCCTAAGTCGATGGCTGACATTCCGGCTAACTTACCGCCATAATTACCAATAGCAGTGCGAACTGCTGAAACTATAACAACTTCCTTTTCCATTTTTGACTGTTTTTATTCAAAAGTATAGATAGGGAAAAGTTATCGATGCCGGATTTTAATTTCAACCTCCTTGACTTAACTAAAACAATAGCGAAAACCAATATTTATATACCTTATTACTTGATATATACCGATATTATTAACCCCATTGACTTTATAAAAAAAGTTCACGAAAAGGTTAAGTTGAATTGTGAAGCTGATAACTTTTCCATAACTATATATGAAACGGGATAAATTTGTACACAATAATTTTTTTCAGTTTGTGTCAAATGTGCTGGGGCACTATATTTTATATATTTAAGTCAGAAAAACAGATTGTCCAATTTTATACCATGCATATAATTTCATTTTAAAGGGTATTTCTACAAATGCAATAAACACAAATCATTTTCTCCAATAAATTCATAGATTTATCAATTTTAATATACAATTATCTACGTTCATATATAACTTTGCCTCATTAACTATTCAACATGCGCTTACTACTATCCACCGTTTTTATATATCTGACAACATTCAGTTATGGTCAACTGTACATCAATGAGTTTATGGCTTCCAATGCCTCTACTATTGAAGATCCTGATTTTAGCGACGATGCCGACTGGATTGAAATTTATAATGCAGGAGGCACGGTTATCAATCTGAATGGTTATTATTTAACTGATGATTTGAGTATTCCAAACCGATGGAAAATCGGAAACTTAACCATACCTGCAAAGGGATTTCTACTTTTTTGGGCCGATGGGAAGAATTCAAACACTCATACAAATTTCAAGCTGGATGCCTTAACTGAAAGTATTGGTTTGTTCAATACTGCGTTACAGTGTGTCGATTCTGTTTCTTATTCAAACCAGTATCCCGATGTTTCGCAAGGAAGAAATATAACCAATCCATCTACCTGGGGATTTTTTACAGATGCTACTCCCAATACCCCCAATGCCAGTCTGTTTTATAGTGGGTTTGCATTAAATGTCCCCCATTTTAGCAAGCGTGGAGGTATTTACAAATCGAATACGAGTATCATCCTCACAAACCAAATGGGGGGCGAAATCAGATATACACTAGATGGTTCGGAACCCACTGCCAGTTCAATGCTTTATTCCAATCCCATTTTTATTAATAAAACTACCGTTGTCCGTAGTAGGATATTCAAAACGGGGCTCATTCCTGGCCCAATCATTACAAATACGTATTTCATTAACGAAAATTTAGAATCGCACGGATTACCTGTGGTTTCAATAGCCACAAACCCCGATAATTTATGGAACCCACAAATAGGTATTTATGTACAGAACTTCAAACCCGACTGGGAAATTCCGGTAAACATCGAGCTTTTTGAGAACAACGGCTCCGACCGCTCCGCATTTAACGAACTGGCAGGGATAAAAATCAATGGCCTCTATTCATGGCAGTTGCCCCAAAAAATGCTGGGGGTTTATTTCAGCAAACAATACGGATCGGGCTCGTTGGACTTTCCTGTTTTTTACGACACCCCCCGCGCCAGTTACAAGAATTTTGCCTTGCGTGCCTCGGGCAACGACTGGAGCAACACACTCATGCGGGATATTTTGGGGCAGCATGCCACACAATTCAATATGGATTTGGATATTTCAGCTTTCCGCTGGTGCACGGTTTACTTCAATGGCCAATACATGGGTATTCACAACTTCCGCGAAAAGATTGAAACAGACTATATTGAAGAACATTATGGCCTTGCCGAAGGAACCTTTGATATGGTTGAAAACGAAGATTACCCTGAATGTGGCGACCTGAATGCCTACAATGAATTAAAAACGCTTTTTTCAAAAGATCTATCTGTACAGTCGGACTTTGATGCGGTTGCTGAAAAAATGGATATTGAAAATTTTACCGACCTGGTCATTACAGAAATAGCCACAGGAAATTCCTCCATCGACCACAACGTGATGGCCTGGAAACCTAAAGATTCGGGAAAATGGCGATGGATTCTGATGGATTTGGACCGGGGCTTTTTTAGTGTCAACAGCCGGATGATCATTTTTTATCTGGACCAAACCTCGTTTCCTTTTCAGCGATTAATGCAAAATACAACCTATAAAAAATATTTTGGCCAAAAGTTGGCCGATCATCTGTACACCAGTTTTCATCCGGCCATTATGACCCAGCTTATCGAAAACCATTTAAAAACCATTGAACCCGAAATTCCCAATCACGTGGAGCGGTGGCTTGGTACTACTTCTACTTATGGAAATGCCATGCCTTCGGTTGATTATTGGTATAACGAAGTGGCCAAAATTAAATCCTATGTTCAGCAACGGCCACAGGCTTTATTAAACGATTTAACGAACTATGGTTTTTCAGGTTCTGCCCTATTATCGGTATCAGCCTACCCGGAAAATGCCGGAATTTTAAAACTGAATGGATTAAAAATCCCTCAGACCCAATGGGACGGAGCTTATTTAAAGCAGGTGAATGCTACCTTAACAGCCGAAGAAAAAGCAGGATACGTTTTTAAAGGATGGAAAAGCACTATAAAAAAAGCACTTGTCCCCAAACAGTCAACCTGGAAATTCCTCGACAACGGCAGCAACCAAGGGGTGGTCTGGGTTGCCCCCTCATTCAACGATGATAACTGGAGCGCTGGACAAGGCGAATTGGGTTACGGCGATGGCGATGAAAACACCGTGGTTGGTTTTGGTCCAAACAGCGATAATAAATTCACCACCACCTATTTCCGGCATCTGTTTACATTAACGGATGCTGATTTAACCGGCACGCATTACACTATTGAATTAATGAAAGATGATGGTGCCATAATATATTTAAACGGAACCGAACTTGTCCGCGATAACATGACCTACGGACCTATTACCAACAGCACATTGGCATCCATTTCACTTTCAGGGGCCGACGAAAGCGAATACACCTCCTACCTTATCGACAAAAATTTATTAAAAACAGGCATCAATGTGCTGGCCGTAGAGGTACACCAAAACAGCGTCAGCAGCAGCGATATAAGCTTCGACCTGGCCTTAAACTGTTTAATGCCCGCCAATAACGGGTATTTATCGACTCAAAAAGATTTTCCGTTTACCCTTACCGGTGATTTGAGCGTGATGGCTGTTTTTGAAGCCTCCGGAGAATGCATGGTACCTGCAGAGATTACCCAAAACACGACGCTGTATAAAAGCTGTTCACCCTATTTGGTTCAGGACAATGTAACCATCCAAAATGGAGTCACTCTGACCATTGAACCCGGGGTTGAATTGTGGATGTCGGGGAATAGCAATTTTTACATCCATGGAAATATCGAAGCCATAGGTACCGAAACCGATCTGATTGTTTTTAAAATAAACCCAAAATATGAACCCCGGGGATGGGGGGCACTCAATTTCTGGAACAGCAGTGCTACTTCCAGCTTATCGTATGTTACCATTAGCGATGCAACACGAGGTCCCGTTCCCGAACGTGTTGGCGCCATTTCCACCTTTTATGGCAATTTAAACCTCGACCACTTACTTATTGAAAACACGAAGTTAAATCCATTGTCGGCGCGCTATTCCGATATTTCACTTACCAATAGTATCATCCATTCTTCAGCTAGCAGCGATTTAATCAATATAAAATATGGCAAAGCTACCATCGAAAACTGTACATTGATCGGAAATGGGGAATTCGATTCGGACGGCATTGACTACGACGGCATCGAAAACGGAATTATTAGAAATACCAGCATTTACAATATTTTGGGTTACAATGCCGATGCTATCGACATTGGGGAAGAAGCTTCACTGGTTAAGATTGATTGTGTGTTGATTTGCAATGTATTTGATAAAGGAATTTCTGTGGGGCAGCAATCATCGGTGATTTTAATCAACAGTCTGGTAGCTAATTGTAATGTTGGAATCGGAGTCAAAGATTCGAGCCGGATTGACGTCAACCGGTCCACTTTTTATGGAAACGGTACCTCGGTCAGTTGTTACGAAAAAAATCCCGGGTTGGCCGGCGGAAATGCCGCCATCAAAAACAGCATTTTATCGAATACCCATTTGGCCACATTTCAATCGGATTCAAAGTCGTCAACCAAAATAACTTACAGCTTGTCCGACAATGAACCGCTACCTGCCAATTCAAACAATATTTGGGGGAATCCGGAATTTACCGATCCTACCCACTTCGACTTTACATTATTGACTAGCTCGCCCGCTTTGGGTACCGGTTTCGACAACGGTTTTCCGGCAACTATGGGTGCAAAAATTCCTTACCTGGAATTAGAGCCGCACCTTCTGATCTGTCAACTGTATCTAAACCCATTGAATAATTCAAATCTTGAATATTTGGCACTTTACAATCCGGCAGCAAATGATATTGATGCATCAGGCTTTTCAATTGACAAAGGGGTAACCTGCACATTTCCTTCAGGTACTATTGTTCCTGCACATGACACATTATTTGTTACCGACAAAAAATGGTTATGGGACCCTGCGCGTACTGTTGTACAATGGACGGATGGCAAATTATCGAACAATGGAGAAGCTATACAACTAAAAAACCAATATGGAATGGTCATCGATTTTATCAACTATCATGTTGAAGATGGCTGGCCAGCATCAGCTTTTGAATCAGATGATGTAATGGTTTTGAAAAGCCCAACCCTCGACAACCATTTTCCTGAAAACTGGGAAGCGGTACCAGTAGCAACCATTGTTTCGGCACCTGAGTATAAAACAGAGGTTCCGCTCATTATTTATCCCAATCCGGCAACTACTCAAATCCATGTGCAATTCATCCCTGGAACGCATTCAATAGTAGAAATCTATACACCTATAGGTCAATTGGTTTTAAAATCACCGCTTGATGCAGAAGGAAATGCCCACATTGATTTGGCTCACTTTTCACCCGGGCTTTACCTAGTAAAAGTGAACAACGCGTATGCAAGGTTTTTAAAATACTGATAGGATCAGTCACTAAAAAACAAACTCTAATTCCTATGGATTTTATTCATTCCAATATCAGGAAGCACCATTAGTATTAAAGCAATTGGCTTTTTGTTTGCATAATTTCTTCTAAAGGGATTTTCCGTGTTTTACATTCAATCCAGGCTGTAAAATCAAAAATCCGAAGCACCTGCTGTTCATAAATGTCATGCCGCAACAATTCCATTTCTCCTGAAACCTTCGCCCAAACAATCTCCCGTTTACGTTGAGTAGCAGGAATATTTTGCTTGTTTAAAAAGTTAAGCATGGTTTTTTCCATCTGGTACCCTTTATCGTAGTCTTTCATCTCCCGTTTAATAGAGCGGGTTTCATAACTTATCAGGTTAAAATCGCCCAATTCATATAAGATCATCAGATTTACCAACCGGATGGTCCGATACAATGGCATGTAATAGTAGTTTTTCCCTTTAAGCATGATCATACTCAAATATTTGTGGGCCTTTTTGTAATCCTTTTTACCAAAATATATAAGAGCCGCGTATAAACTCAGTTCTGCCTGGCGGGTCAAGTTCAGCAAGTTCATTTTGTTATACAGATTCTCCTGGTTCTGTTCTAAAAGTGTTGTCGAAGCCAAAAAATCGCCATTATCAAGAAAAGGGAAAAGTTCATACAGAAAAATAAGGCATTTCACATTAGCATTAAAGTTCACCGAAGGGCTTTCCATTTTCTTCAATTGTTCGATAAAATAGGTCATACCTTCATAGTTTCTAATACTGCGAAGGCTGTCCAAAACTCCCTCAATAGTTAACAGATAATAAATGGGGGGATTATTCCACAAGTGTTTGTTCTTTTCAAACAACGCACTCAGTTCCATATAGGAGCGCAATGCAGATTTGTAATCACCGACGCTGATTAAATAATTGGCCTGAAAAAGCTGGTGCAATTTGTTTATCTCAAAATTCTCAATATTTGAAGATGCGAGAATACTCATTTCGCTAACAACCAAATCGTTAAGATTTAGTTTCTGTTGCTGCGATCGGACATTTCCCAAAAGAACCACCCGGTATTTAAGCAACTCATACAGCGAGGCCTGTTCATTTATTTTCCGGATGATGCTCAGAATCTCGTTTATTTTGTAATGCTTATTTAACAATGCCTTTTCGTCAACCAATGGGAAATTAAGTGCCAGCAAATATTCCAGTTCCAGTTTTGAAGCCAACAAGAGTGCATAATAGTTTTCATGTCTCTTTGCATCGGCGATTACCTTATGAAGTAAGCCAAAACATTCCTCAAACAACGACTTTTCAAATAAAATACGGGCTTTCATTATCAGGTTGAACAACAAATAATAGCTATCCTGTTCTTTTCGTAATTCCAAAAGTATATCCAATATAACTTTATAAAGATACTTTACAGTAGCATCAAACGAGGCCGCTTTGTTCATAGCCTGAAATTGTAAACGTATGGAATCCACACTGATGTTCCGGTCCTTAGCAATTATATCAAAAAGGGATACATAACTTGGAACCAAATTAATGCGCTGCGTTGACAGTTTAAATGCCTTCTTCTCTGGCTGAGTCATTGAATTGACTAAGAAAACCAATGCGTCTATTTTTAACATTGAAGTACGGTTTTGTTTATAAAATTAAATTACTAAATATTTATAATTATCACATAATTATTTTTATCAAATAAATATGTTTAATATAAAAGCCTTATTTAATGGTACTTATCAAGTATTAATTTCTATTATTAGTCTTTTTATAATTATCAAATTGACCATATTTTTGAATTTTTTCCCCATTATTAATGATTTATATTTGTTTGAAGTAAATTAAAACAATAAGTAATGTCAGATAAAAAAATAATAGTAATAGGTAGCTGCAATACCGACATGGTAATTAAAGCGGATAGACTCCCGGTACCTGGTGAAACAGTTATTGGTGGTACGTTCTTTATGAATCCTGGTGGAAAAGGTGCCAATCAAGCAGTAGCAGCAGCCCGGCTCGGCGGTAAAGTTACCTTTATTTCAAAAACCGGTAACGATGTATTCGGAAGGCAATCAATTGAGCTATTCAATACCGAGAATATAAATACAAATTACATATTTTCCGATCCCAAAAACCCTTCGGGTGTAGCTTTAATTACGGTAGATTCCAATGGCGAAAACTGCATTGTGGTAGCTTCAGGAGCCAACGCATCACTCTGCCCGGCTGATATTGAAACAGCAAAAAACGAGATAGAACAGTCCGAAATTGTATTAATGCAACTCGAGATTCCTATGGAGACAGTGGAATATGCTACTAAGATGGCTTTTAAAAAAGGGATAAAAGTGATTTTAAATCCCGCACCGGCCCAATCATTAAGCGATAAATTACTTAAAAGCCTTTACATAATTACCCCAAACAAAAGTGAAGCTGAAATTCTTTCTGGGATTAAAGTTCATGACTGGGAAAGTGCAAAAAAGGCGGCCGATGTAATCCGGGCCAAAGGGGCGAATATTGTTGTTATTACCCTCGGAAGTCAAGGTGCATTGATTTGCGAGAATCAAAAATATCACAAAGTTGAAGCGACCAAAGTAACCGCGCTGGATACCACTGCTGCAGGCGATACTTTCTCAGGAGCCTTATGTGTGGGCATATCGGAAGGCAACTCTATTGTTGATGCTGTTAAAATGGCTGCAAAAGCGGCTGCTTTGTCTGTTACAAGGATGGGAGCACAATCTTCGATTCCATATCGTTCAGAGTTATCTTTATTGGAATAGGACTTAATACTTATTATGATCATGAAACAAATTGCCAATCTCCGCTTAGGAAATATATTCTTAACTTGTTTATTTCTGATTGTTGCTGCATCATGGCATTATACCTTAGCACAATCTACAAAGAACAAACTAGTAACTGGTATTGTAACAGATGCCAGCAATAATCCATTACCTGGGGTTAATATTACCATAAAAGGAACAAATACCGGAACTGTAACTGACCTCGAAGGCCGTTTCTCCATTGAGTTGCCCGACGGTAGTGAGACTTTGGTATTTTCTATGATGGGTATGCTTACCGAAGAATATGCCGTAGTAAACCAAAAGGACTTAACAGTAGTTTTGGTTGAAGACTTAAAAAGTCTTGACGAAGTGGTTGTGATTGGTTATGGAACAACCACCAAAAAGGAAGTTACCGGTTCCATTGCAACTATTAAATCGGACGAATTCAACCGTGGGGCATACAATAACCCCATGGGGCTCTTACAGGGAAAGGTAGCCGGGTTAACCATTGTACAACCCGATGGTGCCGACCCAATGGCCGATTACAATATCATATTAAGGGGAACCAATACACTTACTTCAGGACAAGCTCCATTAATAATAATTGATGGGGTTTTGGGTGCCGACCTGAAAAGCATCAGCCCTGAGGAAGTGGAATCGGTAGATGTACTGAAAGACGGTGCTGCAGCTGCAATTTATGGAACCCGGGGTTCCAACGGAGTAATTATCATTACAACCAAACGAGCAAAAGCTGGCGAAAGCCATTTGGAGTACACCGGACAGTTATCGGTTCAAGTTGCACCACGTAGAGTTGAAAACCTTTCGGCTGACGAATTTAGGGAATCAATTAACACTTATGCCCCCGATAAAGCAGCAAGTATTTACGGCGGCAACACCGACTGGTTTGACGAGATTACCCGTCCAACTCCTTTTAGCCAAAAGCACAACATTGCCATTTCCGGAGGCAACGAAACATTTTCACACCGTTCAATAATTTATGTCGATAATTCAAATGGCTTATTAAAGGACAACCTATCGAATAAATACCTAATTAAAACCAATATTACCCAAAAACTGCTGGATGATATGTTGTTGCTCGACTATAATGTAAGTTACAGCAACCGTAAATACAAACCTGCTAACTACGACCTTTTTTATCAGGCCTTTATCCGAAACCCCACCAGCCCGGTTTACGACCCTAACAATGAATATTCAGGTGGTTACACCGTTTTAGAAGGGATTGAATATTACAACCCCGTGGCTATGCTTAACGAGCGTACCCGTGATGGAAAAACTACCAATGCTAACGGAAATTTACGTGCCACCTTAAAACTGACCCAATCGCTGAAATGGATAAATTTCATCTCGATTGATCAGTCCGACTGGGAAGAGATGTCGTATAAAACACAGTTTTACCCTACCATTTTGGGTACCGGAGGTGAAGCAGAAATAAGCAACGGCAAGAGCAATAACTTAATTTTTGAAAGCACATTAAATTTGATTAAATCCATTGGTAATCATAATTTTCAAAGTATGGCAGGGTATTCCTATGAAGAAAATGAAACAAATGATTCGTACATGATAAATTCGGGTTTTGACACCGATTATTATGGCCCCCACAATATTGGAGATGGGTCGGCTTTGGGTGTTGGATTAGCTGAGATGGGCTCACACAAAGAATCGAATAAACTTATTTCCTTTTTTGGAAGGGTTATGTACAATTTCAATGAGCGGTATTTAGCTGCACTAACCCTCCGACATGAAGGTTCATCAAGGTTTGGAGCAAATAACAAATGGAGTTGGTTTCCCTCTGTAAGTCTCGGTTGGCGTATCAATAAAGAACCATTTATGGAGGATGTGGATTGGGTAAATGACCTGAAATTGCGCGTTGGATATGGTGTTACCGGAAATCAGGAGTTTGAAAATTATAAATCTTTGGTATTGTTAGGTTCCAAAGTTCAGAAATTTTATTACCGCGGTCAATGGATCAATACTTATGGGACCATTTCGAACCCAAATCCCGAGTTACGTTGGGAAAAAAAACAAGAACTGAATATGGGTATTGATTATTCATTGTTTAAAAACCGGATAAGTGGTGCATTGGAGTATTATTACCGCACCAGTACCGATTTACTTTACACCTACATTGTGCCTTCAAACACACCACCGTATCTTTATACTGAAATATTTGCCAACATAGGTACTATCAGCAATCAGGGTATTGAACTTACCCTTAGCGCGGTTGCTTTAAAAAAAGCAACCTTTAATTGGAACACCACCTTTACCTTTAGCAAGAACATCAATAAACTGATTAAGTTCTCCAACGAAGAGTTTACTAACGAATATGTTCCAACCGGATGGTTGGGTAGCGCATTTCCGCTTTATTCAGAGCGGATTGAAGAGGGAAAACCCTTGGGGGTTTTTTATGGCCCGGTGTGGCTTGGACTGGATGAAAACGGTAAAGATAAGTTTAAAAATGCCAATCCTATTGGCAAAGTTGATGTAGAAGATTGGGAACCAATTGGTAATGCTTACCCTTTCTGCTCGCTGGGCTGGAGCAACATGTTCACTTACAAAGATTGGGATTTGAACTTTTCGTTTCGTTCAAACATTGGTGGCGATGTGTTGAATATGTCCCGGTTGTATTACGAAAACTGGCAAAGCCTGGGCAGGAACATTGTCCATACACAGCTCGAAAACCCAGAATTTACAGGAATCGGTCAGTATTCCTCAAAATACGTGGAAAATGCTACCTTTCTGAAGCTCGATAATATTTCGGTAGGATATAATTTGCCGTATCATTCAAAAATTATCTCCAAAGTCCGTTTTAACCTGACTGCCCAAAATGTATTTACCATCACGGGTTACAAAGGCCTTGATCCGGAAGTAGATTTAAGCGGTTTGGAACCCGGAATCGAACATTTAAGTTATTATCCGCGCACTACCTCTATTACATTCGGTGTTAATGTCACTTTTTAAACAAAAAACAGATCATGAAAAATTTTACATATCCCATATCGGCTATTTGCATGACAATTGTGTTGAGCCTTATATCCTGCACCGATTTAGAAGAAACTGTTTATTCCGATTTACCCTTTGATAAATTCTTTCACAATGAAAAGGATGTTTTGAAGTATGCCGGACGCTCTTACACCAATTTACAACGTTACACTGAGGAATTTAGCCTTTGGTCCCTCACCCAAATGGCTTCCGACGAAATGGTTGCCCCCGGACGCGACGATGGCTTTGTTTGGGATAATGGGCGATGGGATGAATTGCATACCCACAGAATTGACCCCAACAATAAGATACTCACATTAGCCTGGGAATCTGTTTTTCGGGGAATTGGCGACTGCAACGAGATTATTAATACAATAGGATTGTCCCCGATTACTTTCCCTGCTAAGGAACAAATTGTCTGCGAAATAAAAATAATAAGGGCCTACATGTATTATTGGGCGATGGATAACTGGGGCAACATACCTTTTACCGATGACTGGACCAATACCGATTTACCGGAACAAAAAGGGCGGAAATTTCTTTTCGATTTTATTGAAAAAGAAATATTAGACAATGTTGACAAGCTTCAAAGCATTCCTTCGGCCGATAATTACGGAAGGATTACCCAAGGGATGGCATACACACTCTTGGCAAAGATTTACTTAAATGCGGAAGAATGGATTGGTGAAAATAAATACCAGGAAGCTGTTGATGCGTGCGATAAGGTGATTAATATAGGCAGTTACCATATTGAGGACGATTATTTTGCCAACTTTAAAGTAAAAAACGAATCCTCACTTGAAAATATTTTTGTTATCCCCATGCATTCTATTTTTACCAAAGACCGTTTTTACTGGTACACACTTACCCTAAACGATGCCAGTCGCGCAACTTTCGGGTTTAAAGGTCAAATGTGGGATGAATTCATCTTAGAACCTGGTTATTTAGATAAATATGCTGATAATGATTTACGTAAAAAATCGTTCTTGTTTGGCCAACAGAAAGATATGAATGGAGACGATATCATCATTGATGGGGTTCCATTTATATACACTACCACAGTGGATAACTATATGGCTCGTAAAAAATGGGAAGGAGCCCGTTGCGCCAAATATGAATATCAAAAAGATCTGGAGTATTACGTAACCGATATGGAAAACGATTTTGTGCTTTTCCGCTATGCCGATGTGCTTTATACCAAACTCGAAGCTCTTTGGAGGCTTGGCCGGGCTGGTGAAATACTCAATGATGCCGAACTTCAAAAAATAAGGACTCGGGCAGGGTTAGCCCCTTACCAAATCTCAGATATTACTGCTGAAGAATTACTTGATGAACTGGGCCGCGAATTTGCCTGGGAAGGGCACCGCAGACAGGACCAGATCCGATTTGGTGTGTGGGGTGATACCTGGTGGAATAAACCTGCATCGGGCCCCAATGCAAAACTTTTCCCAATTCCGCAGTCTGTTCTGAGTACTAATTCAAATCTTGTTCAAAACCCATAGTAACAAATGAAAAAATTAACTTCATATTCACTTATAATTGCCCTGGCAGCATTAATTTTTGTGCACCCGACATCGGTTTTATCTCAAAAATCACAAAAAATCAGTATTAATGAATTACATGATAAAATTGCCGCGGCATGGATTGGGCAAATGATAGGAAACATGTATGGGCTGCCACATGAAAACAAATATATAAATGCCCCCGGGCTTGAGAACTGGCCCTATGGATACAGCAAAAGTCTTGATAAACTGCAAAAATATGAAGGTGCTTTTTCCGATGACGACACCGATGTAGAATATATGTACCTTTTGCAAATGATGAAACACGGCCCTGAGCCATCCTATGCCAAGCTTCGTGAAGCCTGGATGTACCACATCCGCGACAGGGTATGGCTGGCCAACCGCGGCGCACTTGGCTTAATGCACTTTGGTTACACTCCTCCTTTTACAGGAAGTAAAGATATGAACCCGCACTGGTTTCAGATCGATCCTCAATTGATAAACGAAATTTGGGCGGTTACCGCTCCTGGAATGGTTACCTATGCCTCAGCAAAATCTGATTGGGCTGCACGCATTACCAGTGATGACTGGGGCGTGGAACCCACTATTTTTTATGGGGCTATGTATTCGGCAGCTTTTTTCGAAAATGACATCAATAAACTGATCGGAATAGGAATTAATGCATTGCCTACAACTTGTCGTTTTCGCGCTACGGCTAATGAAATGATAGCTTTGCATAAAAAATACCCAACTGACTGGAAAGCCTCATGGAAAGAGATGGCCCAAAAATATTACGTGAATGAACCAGCCATGACCAAAACCATCTGGAACGCCAATTTAAATGGTGCCTGTGCCATTTTGGCCATGCTTTACGGGAATGGTGATTTTCAACGGACCCTCGACCTTTCATGTGCCATGGGTTTCGATGCCGATAACCAGGCAGCTACCGTTGCCGGATTATTAGGCATTATTCACGGGATGAAAGGATTGCCAGCAAACCTTTACCTTCCGATTGTAGGATGGGATAAACCATTTAATAATAATTATATAAATATTACCCGGCATGATGTGCCAAATGCTAAAATCTCGGATATTATTGATAATACGGTAAAAACCACCATTGATTTAATTATTCAAAAAGGTGGACAAAAGACCGGCGGACCCGGCAAAGAAATGCTCAGCATCAACATTGCTGCTACATTTAATCCTCCCCTGGAATTTTGTTTGGGCCCGTTACCTCAGTTGGAGCTTGGCAAACCCATTGACTATAACTTTTATACCGAAGCAAATAAAACCTACAACTGGAGCCTTGTTGCTGGAGAATTGCCCAAAGGTTTGAGTTTTACAAAGGGAAAACTCACCGGAACGCCATCTGTACAAGGCTATTCAGAGATTACCTTACAGTTGGATAATGGAGAAAAAAAGATAACCAGGGATTTTAATTTATTGGTCAGGGGTAAAAATTTAGCTTTCAATGCCGATACCATTTATACCAATGTTAGAGAATTAAATGAGCAAGTGCTTGATTCATGTTGGTACACATTTGGCAAACCTATGTACGCAAAAAATATCTCCGTTATCAATGATGGGAAAACAACCGGAGCTGGTTCTGTATTTTATAGTCTGGCAGCTAAAGCAAAAATCCCTAAAGTAGATTATTACGGATATGGATGGGATAATCCTCAAAAAATAAGTCGTGTTGCCCTACACACCGGATGTTTGGAAGAATTTGGCGGATGGTTCACCTCGTTGAATGTTCAATACATGGATCAAAAAGGGAAATGGGTACCTGTTGAAAAATTAAGCATAACACCCGCATTACCTGAATCGGATGTGGTTTTTTATCAACCCCATTTTGTGGAATATGTTATTGATTTTCCAACCATTGAAACTAAAGCCATCCGGATTATTGGTGATGCAAAAATTCAGGACCATTGGCACAAATACACCAAACAGGTATCAGGGTTTACATCTATTACCGAACTAAGTGTTTATAACTAAAAAACGATCTTATGCAAAATAAAGCCATTCGCTCAATCGGAATCTTACTGGTAATCATTGCCTTTTTGTTTGTTTTCAACGGATGCCAATCAAGACAAAATGAAACGAAAGGTATTTCGACAGAGACGATAATCACCCAGCAACAGCTAAAAGACAAAATCAAAGGAGGCTGGGCCGGACAAACCATTGGCGTAGTGTATGGTGCACCTGTTGAATTCAAATACCAAGGCTCCATTATTCCTGATTACCAAAACATTCCATGGCGCGAAGGTTACATAAAATATTGGTGGGATAAAAAGCCCGGTTTGTTCGATGATATTTATACCGATTTGAATTTTGTAGATGCCTTTGAAAAATATAGCCTTAATGTTTCAATGGATACCATTGCCAAACACTGGGCAGAAACAGCTTACCATCTGGCACACGCGAACCAGGCTTCGCGGTATAATATTCTTCAGGGAATAATGCCTCCGCTATCGGGCAATTGGAAAAACAACCCCCATGCCGATGATCTGGATTTTCAGATTGAGGCCGATTTTATTGGTTTGATGGCTCCCGGAATGTTGAATTCAGCTACCGAAATAGCTAACCGTGTGGGCCATATTATGAATAGCGGCGATGGTTTTTATGGTGGTGTTTTTGTATCGGCGTTATATTCACAAGCATTTGCGTCGAACAATGTTAACGAAATTGTTGAAACCGCCATTAAAACTATCCCTGCCGGAACCAAGTTTCACAATTGCATTGCCGATGTCATTCAATGGCACAAACAATATCCTACCAATTGGAAAGCCGCTTGGTTTGAATTAGAGAAGAAATGGAATAACGATGTGGGATGTCCGAAAGGTTGTTTTTTATCGTTCAATATCGATGCAAAAATAAATTCAGCCTATGTAACCATTGGGCTTTTGTACGGACAGGGCGATTTTACAAAATCGGTAAATATTGCTGCCCGTTGCGGACAGGATGCCGACTGCAACCCAGCCACGGTGGGAGGGGTTCTTGGGGTTATGAACGGGTATTCAAATATTCCGGCTTTTTGGCTGAATCCGCTCAAAGAGATTGAACCTCTGATTTTTGAGAATACCTCTATGTCACTGAGTAAAGCCTACGATTTAAGCTTCAAACACGCTTTGACTACCATCCAAAAGGCTGGTGGCTCTGTTGCTGATGATACCATCAAAATTCCAATACAAGTTCCAACTCCAATGGCCTACGAACAAAATTTTGAAAAAACACATCCGGTACTTCGCGACCGTTTCGACCGCTCATTTACGGATATATTGTCGTATGATTTTGTTGGAAATGGATATATCTTTTACGGCAACCTGGTAAAGAACGCCAAAATTGATAAAGACTATATCGACAGGGTATCGAAACGCGTTGGTTCTGAAATGTTTGGATTGGCCGAACCCAACGATCCTTACGTGGCTGAATTGGAAGTTTATATTGATGGTAAGTTTGATGAAAAGGTGCAGATGCCTATGAAAAATAGTTCGCGAAGATTAGAACCACATTGGAAATATCAACTCACCGAAGGAACTCACAACGTGACCCTAAAATGGGTGAATCCGCATAAGGATTATGAAATCCGGATCAACGATATTGTTGTTTATTCTGAAAATGAACCCGTTAACAATTTACCTCAATAGCTATGATTATAAAAAATACGATACTATTTTTGCTTCTACTGAGTGCATCCGTCCTCGCATCTTGTTCAGGAAAGAAGGCAACAAATCAAGAACTTCCGGCAAAAGTGAAATTATCTACACTCGCATTGAAAGACAAAATCAAAGGGGGATGGGCCGGACAAACCATTGGATGTACTTTTGGCGGCCCTACCGAATTCAAATTTAAAGGAACCCTGATTCAAGACTATCAACCTTTAGTTTGGTATGATGACTATATTAAGGAAACCTTTGAGCTTGATCCGGGATTGTACGATGATGTTTATATGGATCTCACTTTTGTGGAGGTACTCGAAAGAATTGGGCCCGATGCCCCTGCCGATTCTTTCGCGGTTTCGTTTGCCAATGATGATTATAAGCTTTGGCACGCTAACCAGGCTGCGCGTTATAACATATTGAACGGGATTATGCCCCCTGCTTCTGGCCATTGGATGAACAACCCACATGCCGACGATATTGACTTTCAGATTGAAGCTGACTTTGCCGGAATGATGTCTCCGGGAATGATTAATTCCGCCTCGGAAATTTGCGACCGTACCGGTCATATCATGAATTATGGCGACGGATGGTACGGAGGTGTATTTATGGCAGCCATGTATGCCACTGCTTTTATTTCCGACGATATTAATTTTATTATTGCCCAAGGTTTAAAACCCATTCCTGAAAACACCAAGTTTTATCAGGCAATCAGCGATGTAATAAAATGGCACAAGCAATACCCTGACGACTGGAAACAATGTTGGTTTGAATTCGAAAAGAAACACACCTCTGAAGTTGGGTGCCCTGAAGGAGTTTTCAATGCTTTTAATATCGATGCAAGCGTAAATGCAGCTTACGTGGTTATTGGCTTGTTGTATGGCGAAAAAGACTTTTACAAGACACTGGAAATTTCAACCCGGTGCGGACAGGATTCCGATTGTAATCCAGCCACGGCTGCCGGTATTTTAGGCGTTATTTACGGTTATGAGAAAATCCCTGATTTTTGGAAGCCTTCCATTGAAAAAGTAAATGAACTAAAATTCCCTTATTCAAACATCACCTTGAACGAGATTTACGATTTAAGCTACAAACACGCATTACAGATGATTGCAAACAATGGGGGTGAAATAGGTAACGACTCAATTTTAATTCAGGTTCAACAACCTGAAAAGCTCAGGTTTGAACAATCGTTCGAAGGAATGTACCCCACCAAAGAATTATTGGTCAGAAAAGATTATTTTAACGAAAACATAAAAATAGATTTTGACGGAAACGGCATTGTAGTGTTAGGAAATGTGAAAAGCCAGTGCAATATTGCAACCAGTGATTTTGTTGCTCTTTTAGATGTGTTTGTCGATGACGTAAGAACAGAACAAGTAAAAATGCCTTTTGACTACATAAAGCGGAAATATGACATCTACCATAAATATTTGCTAAAGAATGGAGAGCATAAAATAGAGCTAAAGTGGGTCAACCCCAATCCCGATTTCAGAATATACCTGAGATCTTATTTGATTTACAGCGAGCAGCCTAACAAAAAATCGGAACCAACTAATTAGATAAAAAAAGTTAATGAAAATAAATGTATATACATATCATTTGTTATATAAAAAAATTCCAACGTTTGCGTTGATGATTATTGTTTTTTGGGCTTGTTCCAAGGATAATGAACCTATAACTCCAGGCACAACTTTTACACGTTTGTTGGCCAATGAAGCCATAAAAAGCAAAATACTTAAACGTGAAATAAACTATGCGGTGTTGTTGCCTAAAAATTACGGCAAAACTTCCGATTCATTTCCAGTAGTTTACCTATTACATGGATATGGTGACAATCAATCGGCATGGCACAAATATGGGTTGATTCAATATTATTCTGATTTGGATGTTGCTCAGAACGGCCCCATGATTTTTGTAATGCCTCAGGCTTTCAACACCTACTACGTCAACAAATACAATGGAATTTATCCCTACATGGATTTTTTCACTACGGAACTGGTCCCAACCATTGATTCCGTTTACCGTACCAAAAAGGATAAAACCCAACGTGCCGTGATGGGTTTTTCAATGGGGGGTTATGGCGCATTAATTCTACCTGCCGTGCATCCCGAACTATTTTCTATCAGTGTACCGCTGAGCATGTCGTTCCGCACCGACGAACAATACATGGCCGAATCTCAAACTGCTTTCGACAACCAATGGGCCTCTGTCTTTGGAGGATATGGTACTGAGGGTATCAACCGGTTAACCGACTATTTTAAAGAGCACAGCCCATTTCATTTCTTCAATCAAAATGACCTTTCAAAATTCGCAACATTACGGATATTATTGGATTGTGGCGATGATGAAGAATCCTTGTCAGTAACCAATGGCGCTTTACATAATTTATTGAAAAACCGTTCGATACCTCATGAGTTCAGAGTCAGGAACGGTGGCCACTCATGGGATTATTGGCACAAATCACTCCCCGAAGCTTTAGCATTTATCAGCCATGGTTTTCAAAGCCTGAATTACCCTGAAAATCAGGAACCTGTTACAGTAGAGAATCAAATATTACCCGAGCAATATCAACTGGAGGATTTGAACGGTAGTAATATCCAATTAGGGATATTTAAGCCA
>Ga0209016_1000982_pt1 | contig 26925 bp, 20 predicted proteins | sample EPASupsiteSAE305_FD_187265 | JGI IMG/M metagenome (GOLD analysis project Ga0209016, IMG submission 187265) | Bioremediated contaminated groundwater microbial communities from EPA Superfund site, New Mexico - SAE3-05 (SPAdes) (version 2) | ecosystem: Environmental > Aquatic > Deep subsurface >...
CACGCATACCGCCCAACAGTTCACGTAACTGCGCAACCGGCAGCGGCTGCACCAGTGGCACAGAAACCAGCAGCGGGCAACAGCCTTCAGCCTTCAGCATGTCGTGGGCTCTCAGCACCTCTTCGGTGATTGAGCCGTGGCAAAGTAACGCAACCTGCCCGCCTTCGCGTAACACCTGGGGTAATGTTATATCTTCAATCCTGTCCTTATGAAGATCAGGCTCCCCACGCTTGGCAAGACGCACATAAACCGGCTGGTTTGCTGTGAGTGCATAGTTGGCTGCACTGCGTGCCTCAACAGGATCGCAGGGAGACAATACCTGCAGGTTTGGTAAAGTAGACGCAATCCCGATATCTTCAACCGCATAATGGGACATCCCCATTGGGGCATAGGTAACACCGCTGCCGATGCCAACCAGGATTACCGGCAATTCCTGGTAGCAGATGTCGTTACGCACCTGCTCATAGCAACGATATAAAATGAAGGGGATAATATTGTAGACCACCACCTTGAAGCCGGTCATGGCCAGACCGGCAGCAAAACCGGTCATATTTTGCTCCGCCACCCCTAAATTCAGAAAACGCTGCGGATAGCGTTCCTTGAAGTCATCAAACACGCCAAGCCCGGCATCACCGCTGATAATGAAAATATCGTCGCGCTGCTCACAGGCGTCAAGTACCGTATTGATAAAGGCATTTCTCATAGCAGCTCTTCCAATGCTTTCTGTTTGTGTTCGTCTGTTACCAGATAGTAATGCCAGATCAGTTGGTCTTCCATAAATGAGACGCCTTTACCTTTAACGGTGTGGGCAATGATGAGTTTGGGGCGGCCACCAGAATCCTCTGCCAGCGCCTTTCTCAGGGTGTTATGGTCATGACCGTCAACCTCAACCGTGTGCCATCCAAATGCATCCCACTTCTGTTTAACAGGTTCAAAAGAGCAGATCTCGGTGGGGCGACCATAGCCCTGAAGATTATTGTAATCCAGAATAGCGGTAAAGTTATCCAGCTTCAGATGAGAAGCAAACAGCGCCCCTTCCCAGATAGAACCTTCCTGCATTTCACCGTCACCAATCAGGGCAAATACCTTGCGTGATTCCTGGCGCATTTTAAAGCCGTGGGCAATACCTACTCCGATATTGAAGGCATGACCAAGTGAGCCGGCCGAGACCTCAACACCATTGATTGAGAGTTTGTCCAGATGGGCCGGCAAGGTACCGTTATCCTGATAATAACCTTCAAGCACCTCATGCGGAATAATACCCCGGGTGGCCAGGGTCGCATACAGCGCCATGGCGGCATGGCCTTTGCTCAGAATGAAGATGTCGCGATCACCCCAAGGCTCAAGACGCATTTCTCCAAAATAGAGTGTCGAAAGAATATCTACCAGAGACAGGCATGATCCGACATGCGGACTTTTCGACCGGTGTGCCATTGAGATGATAGTGCGTTTGATCTCTTTTGAAACTCTCAGCAAGTCATCAGACATATGGTTCTACCCTTTCGTAACAACCGAAACCCAAGTTAAGGCCTAAGGTCCTGCAACGACATAATTGTTATTACCACAATGAACCCTGTCAAAAATTTTGCAGTAGTGGCGGAGAAAAAATCTCCCCTTGGGAGTAACCACCAGACCTCGTTCTGAAAGTTCAAGGAAACCGATATCTGCAAACCCGTGTAACGCATCATATTCATGTGCAAAATAAGAGGTAAATACAAGATTGTGGCGTTCTCCAAAACTCTTAAAGTCAACCTTATACTGGCATAAAATTGCCATTATCACTTCTCGTCGCAATAATTCATCTGTATCAAGATAATGCCCTCGATGAACCGGATATTGGCCGGCTGAAACTGCGGAGTAATAATCTTCGAGAGAGTAACAGTTTTGCGCATAGCATGACCCTAACCGAGTCGTAGCAGTTGGGCCAAGTCCCAGTATAGCTTCGGTTCCAGCCGCACTGTATCCACCAAAATTCCTGGTCATACAGCCGTTGCGTGCTGCAATCGCCAGACTATCGGCAGGTTTTGCAAAGTGATCAATCCCGACATGCTCCCAACCGGCCTCAACAAGAGCCTGTGCAGCATCAAAAAACATGAGCGCTTTTTCTTTGTCACTTGGCATGACATACTTGTCTAATACACGTTGATGGGGTCGTGAATCAGGGATGTGGGCATAACGGATGAGGCTTACCCTGTCTGGAGCCAACAGGATAACTTGCTTGATGGTGGTCATGAATGACTGATGTGTTTGCAGTGGCAGACCGTATAAAATATCAAAGTTGATACTCGCAAAATCTTCCCTTTTTGCCGCTATGCATAGTTTTTCGACCAATTCAAAGGGTTGGATGCGGTTGATAGCTTTTTGAACCTGAGGATCAAACTCCTGAACGCCGAATGACAACCTGTTAACACCTATTTCTCTGTATATCCCCAGCAAGGAAGGTGTAACAGTGCGCGGATCAACCTCTATGGAAAAATCCTGCACTCCATCAAGATCAAGATACATCCCAATTTTATTTACAATGTCTCTTAATTGCTGCCCAGCAAGCAATGAGGGCGTCCCCCCCCCGAAATGAATCTCCACCAAACGAAAAATTCGATCAGAATTATGAAATGAGCTCAAGAGCAGTTCTATTTCTGCATGCAGACTATTCAAAAACCTGGTGTACTCTGCAGCATTACTCGAGATACAAGCGTTACAGGCGCAGTAGAGGCATTGTGTACGGCAAAAGGGGAAATGAATGTATATGCCGGCTCTTGTGAGGATAGCGGAATCGTTATAAGCCATAATGGCTGCACGATATTCTGCATCCCCATCAAGCTTTTGCCATTCTGAAAGGATCGGGTAGCTTGTGTAATAAGGCCCGGACTGATTAAATAGTTCTAAATCAGGCAAGATATTTTTCTGCAATTCCGACATCAGCTTTTTCCGTTCTTTCTGGTTTCATAATTTATGGGTGATTTCTGCCTGAGTTGTGTCTGCTCTAGCTTCCCACGTGAAACACTATAGTGTCTTTTTTATCTGCAAGCTGATTGAACGGCGGCACGCCGCGTACATCGAAATGGTTTTTCAGATAAGCAGATGTGCTGCCATTACTTGGTCGTTCATCAACGACTGAATACTCGCAACGTTGCTTGATCAATTCTTTCTGGCTACCCACGGCAGGTGAAAAGTACGCTAACCAGTTATAATCAAGTACAACTGCATCTCTGTCAGGCCCATTGGGAGTAGCCATGATTACATCCTGAAACCGGAACAGATCATCAAGAATTTCAGCGTCATACTCAAGCTGGCAATCCTGCATATACAAAATTGTAACAACTTTTATCTCATCCAGAAAACGGCTGGCTTCCTGAATAAGCTCAAGGAATACTCCGTCAGGTGGATCAAACGGAATCCCTCCAAAATTTCTCGGTTCGATTAAATGGCTGAGAGATAGCTTCTGTACAGACAAGGCCGTTGACTCCAGCCTTGCAAATGCCTGCCCGCTAACAGAGCCGCATCCTTCTTTGTAAAATGCCCTTATAAACCGCACCAATTCAGTAATTTTTATATCGTACCGTTCTTTCAGGTAACGCAATACAAAGAATAAAATTCTGTCATCGTGAATTGCCAGAGTGAAATAACCAACGACAAAGGCCTCGCGCCAGTCATCCTCGGGCATGGAGCTGGTGCCGACAACAATCTCTACTGTTTCGTCACTGAATTCCACCTCTTTACTCTTCGTATAACGATTCGGAATAGTACGAGAAACCAGCCCGTATTCTTGCCTGCTTGCCTTTGAGGCCATTTCGGTATTTGGAAACAAGAAGAGTGGATAGACATAAATCTGTTCATATAGCGATCCGCTCAAACTGTTCTCAATACCTTCCAAAAACGAGTCAACTGTCTCCAATGGCAGTCCTAAAATCAGTTCCGTGTAAGTGTAGAAGCCTGCATCAAAGTAGTTTTTCTTTATGTCACAGAACTCTTCCCGGCGGTAATTAGTCCTGTTGACCGCCTCCACAACTTCCGGAACCAGGCTTTGAAGCGCAAGAGTTACCCGAAAACCAATATCAGCAGATTTGAGAATGTTGCCTATCTCTATAATTTTATTTGTAGAGTTTTTAGCCCAACTGACGGAGATAAAACGGGGATACCCGTATTTTCGTCTGTTCTCAGATAACATTCGGGCAATCTCGACATCACGTGGTCGAATACCGAAGTTTGAATCTGCCATAGCAACATAGCTTACACGGTGTTTTCCAATCCACTCGATCTCCGCCTTTACCTGCTCAAACGGCTTGTCTCTCATAGAATGGGAAAGCAAATTCCCCCAGGTGCAAAAGGTGCAACGGTAAGGGCACCCCCGGTTGGTTTCCCAGCAAATGCCGGAAAATTCTTCGTGGTATGTCTCATAGAGCTGATCAAAAGTACCATCAAGGTATGGCGAGGGCAGGCTATCCAGGCAAGGACAGATCTCCGGCGCGGTAAACTTTGCCTTGCCCGTAGCAGAATCCTGTAAGATCAGACCAGGTATATGGCTATATCCTTTTTCTGCATGATGTGCTTTACAGAGTTCCACCAACACTTCTTCGCCTTCACCCGTACAAATTATGTCTATGGCAGGATGTTCACGAAAAAAGTCATCAACCGAATCCTGGTTTTTGGGAATTGCGGGGCCTCCCAGCACGATCAAGGCCTCGGGAAATTTTTTGCGCACCTCAGCGGCTGTCTGCAATGAAATCGCCAGGTTCCACAAAAAACAAGAGAAGCCAATGATGCCAACATGCTCCAGTTGGCTGACAATTACTGACGGTTTTCCTCGCCTGAAAACAATTTCCTTAAGAGTATAGTACTGCAACAATTCCTTTTCCAGACGCAGCCTGGCTACAAGCTGGCCTGCGGCCAATGGAAGCAAATTGACAGCTGTGCCCGTACCAAATTGCACTATGTATATACTGGGACATTTGACCACAATGAGCGCTTTCTGTCGCCTGCCTAAAAAGTCAGGCTTTCCCTTGTTTGTTTACGTATACAATCAAGCTCTTCCAAAGTGATTCCCATTATAGCCGCTGTTTTCTCCCTCTTTTGGCTATCTGTAAAATTAATCCGATCCCATTCATAAGCTCTAAGGATGCTGATGTCTTTTGGTGTAAATTCAGAAGTTGATATTCTGCCATGACGCCACCCCACATCATGTTCATCTCCCACAAGGCAGTTCATTTGCTTTGCAAGTGAATGCAATTCAGTACCTAATAGAGGCTGGGCTGCATAAATTTTGCAATAATCAGCCCCGCATGTTTCAGCGTAGTGCAGTGTCTGCCTGATCTCATCCCAAGTTTCGGTAGGGAAGCCGATAATAAAATTTGCAGCAACAAATATCCCATTCTTTTGCGCTGCGGCAATCAATTCTGGAGCCTTCTCAAGGTTAACCGGTTTTTTAATGATCTGCTTCAAGATACGCGGTACGCCCGACTCAATCGGCAACCCAACGAGTTGACAACCGGTTTCTGCCATTAGTCTGAAAGTTTCTTCATCCATATTGAAGATAGGCACACCAGCGGCCTTCCAGCTCAGACCGAGATTTTTTTGTTTAAGCAGGCGCAGCATCTCCTTGGTTCTCTTCTTCTGAACAAAGGCGTTATCATCCTCAACAATAAACCCCTTTATGCCGTAGCGTTGATGAAAAAAGGCAATCTCATCAACAACATTTTTGGCACTGCGCATCCTCCATTTTTTGCCTGAAATACTCTCAACCTGACAAAAAGAACAGCCCACCGGGCAGCCTCTGGACGTCAATATACGAGCATGTGGGAATACGTTCAGTGAATCAACTCCATAGCGCGGTTTATGCATGGCATATGCGAGATAGTCCACCAAGCCATAGTCTGGCATAGGCAGTTGATCCAGATCATCAATCAGGTCAGGAGGAAGGGCTACAAGCTGTTTCTGATTATTCCAATCCCGGTAAACAAGTCCTTTTGTTGGAAAGGGGGCTTCATGGTTAAGCCAGTCAAGCAGTTGACCCAGAACATTTTCACCTTCCCCCCTAACCGCATAATCGATGTTTGTATCTGCCATTACCTGTTCATGCTGGGTAGTAACATGAACACCACCCGCAACCGTTACTATCTCGTTATTTACGGCTTTTACTATACGGGCAGCAGTGGAAAGAATCGGGGCGTATTCTGAGGTAAGCAATGATATACCAACCAAATCAGGAGCATACGTCTCAATCTGGCTAGCAAACTGTTCTTCGCTTAAGTTGTTGAATTGTGCATCTACAATTTTTACTTCATACCGATCCTGTATGGTTGTAGCCAACATACAGATGCCGTACGGTGAAAGATCCCACGTTGTTGTTAAGTCAAACTTGAGCCATCGCTGGTTTGGATAACACAGCAATACCCGCCTTATTTTTTTACAGTTTTGCATTATGAGCTCACCGGTAGTGTGTATGTTTCAAGTACATCTTCTAAACCGCTATATACCTCTACGTCATTCCTGGGGAAAATCTTGACCAGTTCATGTAGACCAAACCGTTCAAAGCGCTGGCTCCAGACCTCTGACTGCCCAAGCAGGGTACAACAGGCGGCATAATGCTCCAGGCCACGCTCCCTGTCTCCCATAACAACCCGTCCCAGCCCTGCAAACAGGCACATATACGGGTTTTCAGGATATGATATGCGGATCGCCTCGATCCACCTTACAAATTTAGAGGCATCACCACCTGGCTTGAGGTTTTTGTTGCCGATATAATTGGCCAGCAGATTGAAGGTCAGCCAGATATTATTGAGCAGATCCCGTCCCGGCACAGTGTTATGGGGCAGGCCGAACAGTTCAGCCCCCAACGGGAGAGAGCTGTCTTCCTGCAGATTGCGGGAGGCGATACTTTTAGTCGGTATGAAGTCAGTCGCACTGCCAGACATTGCCTGCAGTTTTTCCGAAAGAGAGCCTGGGTTGTTAGTTACCTGGAAAATTGAGAAGGTTGACCAGTCGAGGTCAAGATCAATAGCCAGCTGATATGTTGCCAGCATCTGACCAAAAGTTTCTTCACCAAACAGCCCTATGATGTAGTTGCCACCCACAAAAAACTCCGGGTACTGCTGCAACAAAACCGCAATCTTTTTGAACGTTGCCGGAGTCCCAGGTTTTTTCATACGCCGCAGCATCTCAGTGCTGCCGGCCTCGATCCCTATTTTAAAACCTACGCAGCCTGTAGCGCGCATCAACTCCAGCAGCTCAGGCGTAATGGCGTTGGTAATCAGACCATTATTGGCTGCCCATGTAATGCCGAAGTCTTCTCTCAGAGGTATTATCCCCTTCAGGAAGGCGGCCGTTGTTTCCGGGTTGGCCAGAAAATCATCGTCAAGCGCCTCAAAATGACGTATGCCCCTCTCTTCGACCAGGTAACGCACCTCTTCCAGCAAAGGCTGAAGCTGGCAGGTACGAATACCCGACCCCATAAAGGGACGCACACCACAAAATGCGCAGTTGCAGCGACAGCCCCGATTGAGCTGAAATACTGCATAAGGGCTATCCTGGCCAACCATGCGGGAATAAGGATTAAGACAACCAGCCCGACAGTACTGTTCAACCGGAATATCTGAGTAGCTCTTTACCAGATTTCCAAGCGGAATGACCGGTCTCGACGTCCCCTCTGCCTTGAGCGCATCAGCAGAGAAATAAATGTTCGGAACAACAGGGGTTGTTATCCGTTCTTCAAATAATGCCTCCAGAAGATGCCGGATAGCGTACTCACCTTCTCCATCCACCACAACATGACACAGGCCACTTTTAAGATAGCCGGTGATTTCATTGCTGACAGTGGGGCCGCCGGCCATGACAATATAGCGACCAGCCTCCATCAGATAACGCAGTGTCGCAGCTATTGGATGAGTTGGCGAAAAAAGGTCGGCATATACCGTCAGGCCGGTAACGCAGACGACAGATGGCTGAAACTGTTCAAGCTGCTGTTCAAGCAGGTTCAGCCAGTCTTCAGGTGGAAAGGCATGGTCATCAATCAGTCGCTGCAACAGCAGAAGATTCAGATCACAGATTTCAGTTTGAATGTCATTCATTTCAGACAACGCGATTTCCAGCCACTGCAACCCGGTTGGCGGATAGGCGTAATAGCCACGCCGTCTGATTACCTCAAGATTGACGGCATCAAAGAGGAATTGAGGTGGCTGCACCAGAAGCAATCGTCGTTGCGGTGCATAACGTTGACGCAGTTCGCCAAGATAATTGATCAGACGTGAGTCGACAGTTCGGCTGTCAACTTCAGGTGGCATAGGCTTTACCTTCTCCGGCGTCAATAGGAATCATGCAGCCTCCCATCATGGATGCGGCGTCACTGCAAAGGAATGCCAAAAGGGGTATCAGCTCTTCTGCCTGAGCCAGATAACCGCGCGGCAAACGCTGTTGGACAAACTGTTCTACGACATCCGGCTTGTCAGCAGCCAGTCGCTCCCAGGAATTGCCAGGAGCCCTGAACCCACCGGGCAGTATACCGGTTACAATAATTCCGGAGGCTGCCATTTCATTGCCCAGAGATCTTACATACGCCGCAAGTGCCGCCTTGGCGGTATTATAGCCTACCGAAGCTACCGCCTCGCTCCCTGCAATTGAGCCGACATGCACCAGGTTACCCTTTGCACGCTCCTGCATAACCGGCAGCAGCAGCCGGTTGATTTCAGCCGGTGCTGCAACGTTTAGACTGAACAAGAGCTGCAACCCTTCAGCCGGGAGCAGCGGCTCGCGCAGCCCCAACCCGCCACCGGCACAGTGCAACACCGTATCCGGGCAGCTGTCCGATTGCAGTAATTGGTCGACTGCAGTTGCGATCTGGCTCATCTCCAGCAGATCAACCGGAATTGACCGATGAAGTCCCGCTTCTGCACAGGATGCAGCAACCGCCTCAAGGGCTTCCGCACTGCGCGCCATCAAGGTCAACCGGGCTCCCTGGGCAGCAAATGCCCTGGCACAGACAGCTCCGAGTCCCCTTGAGGCACCGGTAATAAGGATATGCCTGCCAGTTAGCGACAACATCATACAAACTCCAGATGGCGGCGATCCAGATCCAGGTACTCAATAAGCATCCGGTTCTTTTCATTTACCACGCAGTGATGATTGCAATGTCTGGATGGATCAATAGCGAAAAACTGCCCCTTGCTTCGGCACCATGCTTCACTGAAGCGTTGTTCCTTGATGGAAAACAGCAGGCCGCTGTCAAGGTTATAAGCCTTGTCATGGCAGGAGTAGACATTCAGATCTGCTCCGATCACCGGATTGATCTGGATGTAGGGACACCAGCCATACTCCTTGTGAAATGTGCAGAGCTGTGCGTAATAGGAATCAAAGATCTCAAACCGGTCAGAGCTAAAATCAGCAATAGCGCGCTGAATCTGCTCCTTTACCTGGTTAAAGTGAGGCTTATGATAGGTATTGTTTTCCTCGGCATGATTGCCGGTAAAGCAGGGGGCAACCTTGACACTATGCACACCAAGGTCATAAAACTGCCTGATCATGTCATAGACCCTGGACGCATTTTCGGCATCAACAATAATAACAACCCCCAGCAGACAGGTTTCGCTGCTGCGCCTGAATGCCGACAGGTTGGCAATTACGCGATTGTATTCATCGGCGGAGACGCCTCTATAGCGACCATAGCTTTCACCGTCCCAGCCATCAACCGAAACCCTGATCCAACTACCTTTGGCGGCAAAAATATCTGCTATTTCAGCTTTCAAAAGCGCCGCATTGGTAAGGCATGCAATCTTGATCCCCGCATCGGTCAGCCGCCGCGCGGTATTCGCAAGATGCGGATAGCAGAGCGGATCTCCGCCACCACTGAAGGTAACCGCCTTGACTCCCATTGCAATGCAATCATCAACCAGCTCCATCATCCGCATTTCAGGAATCTGCTCACGCAGCACCATATCCTTGCCAAGCTGGATGTTTTCGCGGCGGTAGGCGCAGTACCAACAGTTATGATTACAGATATTGGTAGGTTTAATGCGGATATGAAGGGGTGGAAGCACCTCAGGGTTGTCCTGCGGGAGCGAGGCCAGTTTCTCCGTAAAATGAAACATCTTCAGTTTTGAATAAAGGACACCCATTATCCTTACCTATCCCCGAGTCAAATGGAGTGTTTGCGCCGTGGTAAATCCATAGTCGCCGGTATAACCGCACTTTTTGAATACTTCCTGCCACTCATCCACATGCAAGACCGTGGTTCCCAGAACCGTCCAGTCCAGGAACAGATCTCGCTCCTCAGTGGTTCGGTATGCCCCCAGAGTTACATAGCTGTTTCCGTTTCCCACCCGCTGAATCTCCCGTAGTGCATCCATGACCCCCCGCAGATTCAGCATATAGAGCGAGGCAAAGGCCAGGACAAAATCAAAGGAATGATCAGAAAAGGGCAGTTGTTCATAGGGAGCCTGCACAAGATCACCTTTGACCGATTCCATTGCCGTTTCAAGCGGATAGGGGTGATTTTCAACCCCGCGTACGGAAATGCCGGGTAACGCCTCTTTCAGGTCATGCAGGAAAAAACCTTTTTTGCATCCCACCTCAAGCACAGACGAGGCTGGTGACAATTTGTACCGGCTAGCCAACAAAGGCACTATCGACTTCCAGCGGCCATCATACCGATATCCTCCATAGCCGTTTTCCCTGGCACCGTCGTAATATTCACGCCCTAGCTCAAAGGCGACCATTCGATTATGGATAGTGCGAAATCCGACCGGAACCGTTCTTGTCACGTTGCCATGGGGATAACCGATATCAAGTTCCGGCATAAAATCTCCTCACAACGACAGCTTTCCTGCTGTCCAGACCTGGAATTGGCGCTGTTTCAGACGTTCAGTGGCGGTCTGTTTGCCCGACGCAACATCGACAAGCAACTCAAGCAACTCATCGGCAAGTGACGCCCGCGCCTCACCATCAAGCATACGTCCGGCATTGAAGTCGATGTCATCTGGCATCGCCTGCCAGGTTTCTGTGGTTGAGGCCACTTTGATTACCGGACAGATGGCACTGCCACTGATGGCTCCATGGCCAGTGGTAAAGCAGATCAGGTTTGCCCCTGAAGAGACCAGGCCGGTAACTGATTCCAGGTCTCCACCAGGGCCTTGCATGATACTGAGCCCTGCGCCACAGGCTGGCTCTCCATACCCGATTACCGCCTCTATCGCAGATGTCCCACCCTTTAATACCGCCCCAAGACTCTTCAGATATGAGTTGAACAGTCCTCCGGCAATATTTTTGGGCACCAGGTTGTCAGTGATATCAAGCCCCAGAGTCTGTGCAAGATCAAGATACCAGGCAACTGCCTGCTGAAATTTTAGAGCCACTTCCTGGCTGCGGAACCTGGTAAATAACATGGCATAGGTTCCCAGCATCTCAGGGATCTCGGAAAGAATGGCTCCACCGCCAGCACTGATGACCCGATCAGCAACATCACCCACAACCGGGTTGGCCGTTATGCCTGAAAAGGCATCGGAGGCTCCACATTCCGTGCCAAGCAACACCCCTGCAAGAGGGCACGGTTCCCTTCGGAGAGTGGCCACCTGCGGCAGACGATCCCTGATGATGGCCGTAGCCTGTGCAATTGTTGCAGCAGTGCCACCAGATTTCTGTATGGTCAGCCAGTCAACCGGCTTGCTACCTGATACGCCTTCAGCGCCCAGAGTGGCCTGCAGCCTGGCTCTGTCACTCTGCTCGCAGCCCAGATCAATAACCATGCAGCCACCCACGTTCGGATGACGCATAAATCCGGCCAATACCTGCAGGAGACGATCAATCTGGCCTGTAGAAGCACATCCGCAACCTTCGGTGTGCGGAATGGCAACAACACCATCAAGTTCAGCAAAGGTGCCGTAAGCCTCATCGTCCAGCATTGCTGCAACCTGACGGGCAGTCTCGGCAGCACACATGGAGGTGGGAATCACCAGATAGTAGTTACGGGTTCCAAACCGGCCATCGTCTCTGCGGTAGCCCATAAATGTGAGTCTCTGTAGGGCTTGAACCGGCTCGGTGGCCGAAGGAGCTACAAAATCGGACAGTTCAGGGGTTGGTATTCTTGCCTCGCTGTTGTCTGTAGTCAGTAATTCTCCTGGCAAGATACCTGATGAGACAGCGATCGGATAACCAAACTGGCGGAGCAGCTCTCCTTCTGGCAGTTCACGCAACGCAAAGCGGTGCCCCCTTGGAATATCGCTTAAAAGCACAATCTGGCGATCGCCACAGTTGATCAATTCGCCACTGGCAAGGGGCAGACGCGCAATCGCCATCTGCTCATCGCCAGGTGTCAGAATAGCGACATCCAGCAACTCTTTGGCTGCAGATAACGTCATTTTTCGTTAATGACCTCAACAGCAGGGATTATCATGTTTTTTCTGAATTCCTCCCGGTCAAGGAATGGATACAGATCTTCAAGCGGCTTGGCGGTAATGGTTCCATCCGGCTTCTTGAGAGATGACACTCGCGGGATCAAAGGCTGATTTTCCGGCATCATGATCTCGCAGATGAACGGGCCGGGCTGCGCCAGAACAGCGTCTATCCGGTCTTCAAGCTCTACCTGCGTCGAGATCCGTTCTGCCGGAATCCCGTACGCTGCTGCGATCTTAAGCATATCCGGGCAGACAACCCCGCTACTCGGGTCAGATCCGACATAACGGCCAAAATGATTCTGCTGCATCAGCTTGATAGTAAGGTAACCGCGGTTATTCAGCACAAACAGGATAATCGGCAGACGATAGGTAACCAGAGTCTGAAGCTCCTGGATATTCATCTGCAAGCCGCCATCACCACTGATGCAAACAACCTTTTCCCTGTTGCTACCAAGACAGGCGCCGATGGCTCCAGGCAAGCCGAATCCCATGGAGGCATGTCCGCTGGAAGTGAACAGACGTTGCCCCTGTTTAACCCTGAAGGTCTGCATGGTACAGGTAAAGCTGGTTCCCATGTCGGTCACTACGACTGCATCACTACCCAGCCGTTCTGACAACTGGTCAATAAAATAGAATGAGTTGACCTGGTCTTGATTGTGCTTGTACTCAGGAAGCACAACGGGATACGCTTTCTTCCAGCCCCTGCACCGTTCAAGCCACTCCGGTATAGCCAGAGGCGTAGCTGTGCCAATCTGCCGGGACAATTCGTTGATAAACTCCCTGGCATCCGCACATATCGGCAGGTCGGCTCTGATAGAAGGCTTGTCAAGCTCTTGACGATCAATATCGACAACAATCCGCTTTGCTTCACGGGCAAACGTCTTGAAATTATAGCCCACCTGAGGAATTGACATCCGAGATCCGATGATCAGCAACAGGTCTGCATTCTGCACCGTAAAATTGCCTGCCCTGTCCCCCATGATGCCACTGCGGCCTATGTAAAGCTGATGGTCGGTGGGGAACAGGTCGCTGCTGGTCCAGGATGAAATAACCGGGATGCCGAGTTGTTCCACAAGGCCGAGTATCTCTGCCTCTGCTTTGGCCAGACGTACTCCGTAGCCGGTAATCAGCACCGGCCTCTGCGCCTTGTTCAACATGGCAAGACAATCGGCCACCTGCCCCTGCAGTTCTGTCTTGTGCTGACGGATGTCTGCCTCCGGTTCCGGTGAAAACCCGCTCATACTATCCAGATCCACCAACTGCCCCTGAACATCCAGCGGAATATCAAGCCAGACCGGCCCTGGTCGGCCAGTCACGGCAAGGTGCAGCGCCTTTTCAAGGTGATATCGAAGTGTCGATGGGTCTTTAACCGTAACGGCATATTTGGTGATGGAGCGCACCTGTTCTACAATGTTGCTTTCCTGTATCCCGAACTGACGCAGTCCTGTATTTTCTATCAGCGTATCAGTGGTCACCTGACCGGAGATCACTATCATCGGTATTGAATCTATCCAGGCTCCACAAACACCAGTAATTGCGTTTGTACCGCCAGGCCCGGAGGTGACAAGCGCCACACCCGGTTTTCCCGTAATCCTGGCATGCCCCTCTGCCGCCATGGTTGCAGCCTGCTCGTGATGCACAGCAATATAGCGTAGCCCTTCCGTGCCACCGGCTGAGTCCACCAGGTGCATGGCACCGCCTCCGCTTATGGCAAATACATCCCCTATGCCAAGCTTTGCTATCTGTGCAAAGATAAAATCCGTCACTTTCATCATGGTTCGCGTTCTCTCAATGGTCAGTAACAGCAGCCCATTCTGTTCAAAACCGGCCATTTGACGCATGAATACATCGAATGGTGTCAGCTCCCCTATGCAAACCGGCAACTCAAGATCAGAGGTCGATCCGATTATTGATACCAGGGCATCTCCAGACTGCGCCGCCGGCAAAAAACCATTAGAAACCCTGAAGCGGCAGGCAAAAAACTGCCATTCACGCATTCCGCCTGGTTCAGGTGCGTCCAACTGCAGACAACCTTCTGGCCCAAACACTGTCTGATCTGCGCCTTCGTAGGCTGCGCCGGTACGACCGTACAGGTCATTCATCCGCACCAGGTCTGTTTTAAGCGGTGGTGACTCTATCTCCAGCACCCAGATGCCGTTTTCTGAAGCTGGGGTAATCGGCAGGCTTGAAGATGCCTCTGTAAGATGGAAAGCTCCCCGCTCGATGATCACACCGTCAAGGGGATTCAGCTCAATCGCCCCGTCGGCATGCTGAAACGTCGCATGACCGGAAAGCAACGCAAGACCGGTTTTCTTGCGTGGATGACAATGCATGGAGGTACGCCTGGTTCGAGCAATATGCAGCATCCAGATGGCAACATACTCGTTCTGAAATGCGAGATACTCATATCCCCATGGTTTCTTGACAATCAGATCACGGTAGTCTGCCTGAGGGATTGCGCTGCATCGTTCGTCAGCATCAGTATCGACAAATCCTGTCTCTGTATTTTCAATTCGGTGAATCATGGCCGATGCATTCCTATGCTGCGGTGTTCAGAGCTACAATCACCGCCTTCATGAACTCCCCGTTGTTGCGATAATGAGGTGCAGATATCAGGTTACCGTCCACCACAACGTCCGCTTCAATATACTCTGCCCCGGCATTGCGCAAATCATCACTGACCGCAATATAACCTGTCATCTTCCTGCCTCTGACAATTTGAGCCGAGATGCAGATCCAGGGGCCGTGACAGATCGCCGCCACCAGTTTTCCCTGATCAGACATTCCCTTCACAAAAGCCAGCACTTCCTTGCGGATACGCAGACGATCAGGTGCCTCAAATCCACCAGGCAAGATGACCGCATCAAAATCTTCTACCCGCAGATCAGCAGTATCCATTGTAGGCCTGGATGGCACACCATACTTACCGGTACAGTTTTCCTTGCCTGGTGTGGCAACAGCCACTGTATACCCCTCTTCAAGCAGACGATAGTATGGGTAGACAAACTCTTCATCCTGAAAATTGGTTGCGGTGATGATTACAACGCGCTTCATGTTTGGCTCCTCTGATACCATTTCAAATAATCTTCAAGTTCTGTCAAATCAGTCAAGACCGTTCCATCATAGCCATCCCAAGGCTCTATACCGCTATTACGTGCCAGAAAGGGTATACCCATACCGCTGGCTGCTTCTCGGTCATTCTCTGAATCCCCAATAAACAGACACTCTGAGGCCAGCCAGCTGGTCTTTTCCAACAGACGGCGTATATTTTCACGTTTGGTCTGCGGAGAACCCATGATAGCCGAAAAATATCCGGATATTCCCCTTGCCCGGCATACCTCTTGTAATTCTTGCTCATCAGAACCGGAAATGATTACACAGGCTGAACGCCCTTGCCAGCTGGCAAGGAACTCTTCGGCGCCTCGCACGGATGGGGCAGCAATTACCCGATCTTTTACAATACGCGAATATTCATGTGCCAGTTCCTCGATCCGGGTATCATTAATTGCGGTATTAAGAATCTGTTCAAAGAAATATCTGATCTTGATGTATCTGGACAGCCCGCCGTTCATACAAACGTAGCGAACTAGCTGCTCTACAGCTTCAGCAGGATACACCCCTCTGAATAACTCCTTGAAGCCATCTATCCTGATCAGGTTTGTCTCTGCCAGCACACCGTCAAAATCAAATATCAGGTGCGGTCGGCAGCTCAGGCGATATCTCCCAAAAGTTCTTTGGCAGCAGACTCAACCGCGTCCAGATCAATATCATTCATGCAATGCAAACCAGACTCACAACGAGCCGCAATACAAGGCCGGAAAGGACAGATTGTTGGTGAAGTGATCAGCCTGCTACCGGCATAGCTGTATACCTCTCCATCATCGGTAGGACCAAACAGGCCAACAACCCTTTTGCCCAAAGCCTGAGCCAGATGAAGCCCGAGGCTATCGTTACTGATCAGTACACGGCAGGAATTTATCCAGTCCATATATTCGTACATATTAGACTTTCCCTCTTGCCAGCTGACCGTATACCCATCAAATATCAAACGCTTTTCAAGGTCTTTCCAGCTGTCAATCGGCATACCCTTTACCGGCCACTTGGAGCCCACCTCATAGTTCAGTCCGATATCGAATTGTTCATCAGTCCTGGGCTTATACCCCACCATATACGGCTGGCCAGTCCAGGCAACACCCATCATCTCAATCAGTACCTGCTGCCAATAACCTTTTAATACATTCGATTTTTTGTTTTCTATATAGCTGATAAAAGTCAGACCCTTTTCATAACCATGATACTCTCCGCTAAGTGTCTCAAAACGGAAGCCATATTTTATCCAGGCATCAATCATATCGGCTAGAGCGCAAACACCAGCAATTTTTTCCAGATTAATCAGTACATCAAATTTTTCACGCATTAACTGGAACGGCACAAATTCATCCCACACCAGAATCCTGTCAATCAGCTGGTTGCCCTGCAACAGTGCATCTGCATTATCAGTAACCAGCCAGGTAATATGAGACTCCGGATACTTTTCCTTGATCGCCCACAAAATAGGAGTTGTGCGCAACACATCACCCAGACTTGGCACCTTGCCGATCTCAGGATCAAGGGTCTCGGAATATCCCAGCTTAATTATCAGAATTTTTGTAGCTGCCATTACACCATCCATTCAAATAAAGTTGACATGTTGGGGCTGACTGGAGAGCAGTTCCAGGAATTCATTGATCCGTGCCATACGACAATTAACCCGACATTCATGGCCTATGGCAAGCTCTTCACTTCCGTATGTTACGGAATTCCGCCTCCGCACACCAAAAAGGATCTCTTGCATCGTATCTTGACTAATATTTCCGACACTGAAGCGCAGATCATTCAGAAATACGCTACAGGTATAGAAGTCTCCCCTGGATGAGATATACCCCCAGAAAGGCAGGGCGTGGCAATGGTTAAACGCCGCGCTTCCGGTTGCATAGGCATTGGTTGCCGCTTTTCGGAAGATTACAGCTGTCCCGGGAAAGATTCCCTGATAGCGCTCAACAATCGTATCAATCGAGGCTATTGCGTCTGCGTCATAGGTAAAATCATTTTTATTGAGCATCTGGGGATGTTCCGAGTAGGGCTTCAAACTCAGATAATCTACCCCCATAGAGCCAAAAAGCTGTATCGCTTGGGACAAATCCGGAAGGTTGTCGCGAATCAGCAGAAACTGGACACCGATTGTACAGTTGCTTCCTGAAGAATCACGCACCTGCAACGCCTGGCGGATACTCTCTAACGTTTTTTCATATGCAGCAAGGCCAACACCATGCACCCGGGCATAGACTTCCGGGCTGCCTGCATCCACACTGAATCTGAGCCATGAGAGATGAGGAATGATACTCTGCCAGATTTCTTGAGTGCCAAGGCTCCCATTGGTGGTTATTGAGACATCAAGGCCACTCTCTTTTGCAGCTGCAACCATCTCTGGCAAACCGGGATGAAGCAGCGGTTCTCCCTCGCCAGCAAACATGACGCTCTTTACGCCAAAGCGAGCCATTTCTTTCAGGCTATGGCAGGTCTCCGCTGTATCCAGCGAAATCCGTTCTGCCTGAGCAAAATCAAGCCCGCAGAACTGACAGCGGTGGTTACAATATGAGACAGGGCTGATTTCAACGTAAATCGGCGCAACCAGTTCCCCGGCCTGCCAGGCCGACACCCGATCCAGGTGCCATAACAGCTTGTGCCCGTCCATCAGGTAATCATGTTTGCTCATTGGATATCCTGAATTTCTACACTGGTATGTCCAAATACCTGGAAGCGGTTGGTCTTCACCTTGACATCACAGGGGTTGCAGGTGCCATAGCTTCCGCACTCCCTGTACTCGTCAATGGCATCCTCATTGAAATCAGCATCAAGGATATGTGCCATCGGGCTTCTGCCACTGTACAGGTCAGCATGACACTTATAGACATATCCTGCCGGGTCTGCAATCAGCTCTGATGTTCTGCAACGGCACTGTTTCATTCCTGCACCGTTTACGCAGCCTGGATACTTGAACGTACCGTACATAATGCCATCATATTCTCCCAGAAACTCTTTGAGTCTGAAGTCAAGCCCAAGCTTCAGACATTTTTCCTGCACTTCAAGAATATGCCTTCTAATTTCCGGATCAGGATGTTCAATGCCATACAGTCCGATCCTGAAACCTGCCTCCTGAAGCCTGATAGTCTTCATAATCAGGTCGTCGATGTCGTTCTGGCCTGGGTGATAACTTACCCTGATCGCAGCATAGGGAGCCTCACGAGTAAAGCGCCAAACCGGGACATTGGCAATGAAAGCATCCAGATCAAACATCAGATTGGTCATGAGGTCCATTTTGACCTCAGGCTTCACCTCATTGACGATCCTGAAAAATCCCTGATGCAGGGTAGGCTCCCCCCCCTGTAGTGTCAGTGGCAGATCATCCCGCAGCACCAGACGATTTGCAGCAGCTATCCAGTCGTCTGCAGACATATGGCTTCTGCCAGATATGGTAGATGATGACATGCCGTGGCGGTTGATACAGTAGTGACAGGCTAGATTACAGGCAAGTGTAAGAAAGAACGCCACATAGTTGTGATCAGGTTTGGGAGTTATCGCACAGGCTGGCGTATTCATATCTGTGCCTCATGCCGCGTATTGACTCCGACCGGGCTGTAGAGCAATCCGGCAGCAGCAGCCATAGGAGCTGTGCGCCAGGCATCCAGCAGCAGGCATGCTGTGCTGGACTGAGCTTCAATGCGCGTCCAGTCCAGCTCACGATATTCCGGCCAGTCAGTCAGCAGGATAATGGCTTTGGCGCCGACTGCAGCCTGGTACGGATCATTGCAGTAAGTGACCGTATCCCCAAGCAGCTGCCTGACAGCCTCAAGCGCCCTCGGGTCATGAACCGTCACGGAGTAGCCCGCACCAACCAGCAGGTGAGCCAGCATAACTGCCTGTGATTCCTCAACTATAGCCGTATCTGCCTTGTAAGACATCCCCAGCAAAACCACTTCTGCAGGCGGAGTGCAATGTGTCGAAATCTTGCCCAGCAAGCGCTGCGGAATACTGTTGTTGACTGAAACAACCGCCTTACCCAGCAGCGCCTCTGCCCCGAACTGCTCCGCAAAGGCCTGAAACGCGATATTGTCCCGCGGGAAGCATGGGCCACCGAACCCGATCCCGCCTTTAAGGTATTTTCTGCCGACACGGCTGTCAGAGCCGATAGCCTGCGTAATGGTATCTACATCAGCCCCCGGCACTCGCTCGCAGATATCAGCAAGGGCATTGGCATAACTTATTTTCATGGTGACAAAGCAGTTCAGGCTGATCTTGGTTATCTCGGCATTGATCAGTGACATGACCTGAAATGAGGGCGAACTTTGACAGGTACTTTCATACAGTTCCTGGATATTTTTGGCAGAACGCTGATCAGAAGCACCTATCAGCACCATGTCTGGATTGAGAAAGTCACGGATAACAGACCCCAGGGCGATAAACTCGGGATTGTAGACCACTCCGAAGTCAATCCCGCAGCGCTTTCCCGTCAGGCTTTCCAGCAGCGGAATGAACTCCTGCTCTGAGGAGCCTGGCATAACCGTTGAGACTACATTTACGATATGAAAATCCGGCTTGCCCTTCAAGGCTGGCGCCATTTCCGTCAAGACACGCAGCAGATACTGGTTAGTGAAACAACCATTATCTGCACTTGGGGTTGGTACGATGATCAGGGTCGCATCCGAGCGCTCAACGGCTTCAGAACAGGTTGCAGCTATCTGTAGGTTGGCTCCTGCCTTTTCCAGCAGTTCCGGCAGACCGGTTTCATCAATAGGGCAACGCCCCATCTGGAGTTCCAAGCGCAGATGCTCACTCTGGTCATAGCCAACCACACTATGCCCAGACGCTGCAAAGCAGGCTGCCGTACAGAGCCCCAGCTTGCCAAGCCCAATTACCGATATATCCACGTAGCTACCTCAGATAAATTTGTAGGTCATGCTGTCGTTGAGAATTACCTGCTCGTATATCTCATTATGCGGCTGGTAGGTACAACGCGGGCACTCTCCTCGAATCTTGATTCTGTCATGAATCTTCCAGTGCGCCTCGCTCCCCCAGAGCTGATTGATCTGCTCAACATCGCTTAGATTGGCTGCCAGTTCAAGCCTGCTGTCTCCTCGCCGATCACAGCAAAGCCCAAGTGTAAATGCGCTGTTTTGGGAGTCACTGAGCACCGCCGGCATAATCACTGCCGTCATAAAGATCGCATAACACTTTTGGAAGTGATTACACATCTCAAATTGAGAGTTAAACTTGTGCGTAACCCCGTAAACGCTGAAATTTTCGTCGTCAAGCTCCTGCGCAAGTGCGATCTGCTCGTTAAACAGCTGAACGTCTTCTTGCGTAAATTGGATGGACTGACTGGAGCTATCCAGATTGTCCCATGTTGTTCCTGCCGGTCGGAAATGGATATGCTTGCAGCCGATCTCCTTAGCCAGTTTTGCTGCCTGATACATTTCTGAAATGTTATCTTTATAAAGCAGATATTTATAACTTACCCCATAGGCTGGATGCTTGGCTCCGAGGCGATGGTTGTGACGTTTGGAATAATCAACCAGCGTAGCAATATTATTGATAACCGTATCAAAGGTATTCAACTCCGGCTTGAGATTTTTCAGCTTGTTCAAAGTATCCGACGTCCCTGCATCCACAGAAACACCAACCCAGGTACAGTGAGATAGGCTATCCATGACCGGGTATATCAGGCTACCATTCGTAACAAGGCCGACCTCAACTCCATTTGCAACCACCCGCTCAATGAAAGCACCTGTTGCCGGATTCAGTAATGGCTCACCCCCACCTGCAACACAAATAGCCTCTACGCCTGATTTCCAAGATGCACTTTCTTGCCCCCAGCGTGGCAAGAAATCGGCAATCTGCATAAGCATTTGCCCGGAAATACTACCTTTACAATGCGTACGAACATAGGCCGCATTACACCACTCGCAGCCAAAATTACATGCATTTGTGGGATCTATTGTAATCAGGACAGGAGGTGGTATCGGTTTTCCGCGCCGGATCTGACGCCAACGGTGAACATGCGATAAAAGCTTGTAGCTATTGAAAGGATTCCAGCGCTTTGCAGCAGCCCATTCGCGGACTTGTTTTGATTCAGATGTTCCCATTTCTATTTTGAACTCCAATCAGGATCAATAAACAGAGCTTACGCAACGCAAATCAACCAGCAAATCTCCTAACCCTAGTTTAACTATCGGTTATCCCGGTGCCTTGCTAAATTTTTATGACAACAATCTACTTCAGCTGTGCACTGCCTACCTTCCCCGTTTCTCCGGCTTCTCAATCCCATGTTTATCAATTCGATACTGTAATGTTTTATAGGAAAGCCCCAGAATCGGCGCTGCCTTACCGATCACCCAGTCTGCCCGTTCCATGGCCTTGAGAATCAGTGCCTTTTCCATCTCTTCAAAGTTGATACCCTCCGGTGGCAGTTCAAAGGGAACCATAGCCCCTTCGGTCAGGCTGCTGATCTCGGCAGGCAGGTCTTCCGGTTGAATAATACTGCCCTCTGCCATCAGAACGGCCCGTTCAATGACTGATTCCAGCTGGCGCACGTTGCCTGGCCAGGTGTAGTTCATCAGTTGTTTTAGGGCTGACTTGGATATCCCTTCAACAGCGATCCCCGAAGCCTCACGGTATTTTACCACAAAGAAGTTTGCCAGAGTGGCAATATCGCTGCCCCGTTCCCGTAATGGCGGCAGATTGATCCGAATTACATTCAGGCGATAGTAGAGGTCTTCCCGGAAGGTCCCTTTTTTTATCTCCTGTTCCAGGTCCCGATTAGTAGCCGATATGATCCGTACATCCAGCGGCAGGTTAACTTTACCACCCACCCGACGGATCTCTTTTTCCTGGATGGCTCGTAATAGCTTGGCCTGCATGGAGACGTTCATTTCGCCGATTTCGTCCAGGAAGACCGTCCCACCGTTGGCTGCCTCCAGAATACCAATCTCACGAGCATTAGCGCCGGTGAAACTCCCTTTCTCATGACCAAACAGTTCGCTTTCAATCAGGGTTTCCGGAATGGCAGCACAGTTAATGGCCATAAATGGCTGATCTTTACGGGGAGAACGATCGTGTACGGCACGTGCCACCAGCTCTTTACCGGTACCGGACTCTCCATAAACTAGCACCGTTGAAGAAGTGGCAGCAATCTTGGTGACAACCCGATACACCTCTTTCATTTTTGGATGTTCACCAATGATGGAAGAGATCCGTTCTATCTCAGCGACCCGCTTCTGCAGCACCCGGTTTTCCCTCACCAGGGTAATCCGTTCAAAGGCCCGTTTCAGGGTCAACAGCAGGTTTTCCCGCTCCAGCGGTTTTTCCAGATAGTCAAAGGCACCACGCTTCATGGCACCTACCGCAGAATCGACCGTGCCATGGGCAGTCATCATGATCACACACTGCTGGGGATCATCCGCCATAACCTGTTCCAGCAGGTCCAGCCCGGATTGTCCCTGCATCTTCAGGTCAGTCAGAACCAGATCAAACTCTCGTTTGCCCAGCAAGGCAAGCGCTTCCTGTACACCTACAGCTTCGGCAGTGTCATAACCGACTCCCTGCAGAATCATGGTCAGGATCTCACGTTGCCCCTTTTCGTCATCAACGATCAAAATGCTTCCGCTCATCCTTTTACTTCCTCCATCGGCAAGCGCACGGTAAAGGTGGTTCCTTCACCAGGGCTGCTGGCCACCAGTATCTCACCACCATGGGCTTTAACAATCCGCTCGGTAATAGCCAGCCCCAGACCAATCCCCACATCTTTGGTGGTAAAATACGGTTGAAAGACCTTTTCCAGGTCTTCTGCAGCAATACCACAGCCCTGATCTTTAAAGCTAAGCAGCACCCAGCCAGGCTGTTCATCAAGTTCTGCTCCCAGTATTATTGTACCGCCATCAGCCATGGCCTGAGCTGCATTGGTAATGAAGTTGGTAATGCAGTTGCGCATCAACTCCGGGTCAAGCGACAATACCGGCAGATCAGCAGCGATTCTCTCTTCAACGGTCACGTGCTGTTCGGACAGACGTTCATATAGAACTGAAAGGGTACGTTCAAGCAGCTCTGCATAGGTTATATCACTCTTGCGCAATTTCAGGGGGCGACCATAATTCATGAAGTTGATCACCATGTAGTTGGCACGTCGGACTTCTTCCCGGATCTTGTCGGCCAATGCCGTTACTTCACCGGCCCGCTCAGGGCACTGTTCCACCACTTCGCTACGCAGGTGATCGATAGCCAGACTGATATAGTTAAGCGGATTGCGAATTTCATGGGCGATGCCCGAGGCTAATTGTCCTACCCGGGAAAGGTGTTCTGCCTCATACAGGCGTTTCTCCAGGGTTTCCCGCTCCCGCAATTTTTCAACCATTTCGTTAAAGCCCTTGGCAAGCTCACCAACCTCATCAGTGCTCTCAACCGGAATGGTCACGGACAGATCGCCACTGGAAACCTTCTTGAAATCCTGTACCAGCCGGTGGATCGGGTCAGTGTAACGCCGGGAGAGATAAATTGAAAAGGCAATACCAACCGTAAAGACCATGGCTGTTGCCACCAACCGCTTGATAAAGTTGGAGTGTTGGATATTCTGAATATTGTCCAACAGCATGTTAACCTGTACATATCCCAGATGTTCATCGCCAACAATAACCGGCACCACCACATCATACGGTTTTTGTGAAAGGACGGAACCACCCTCAGACTTACGTGGCGCCGACCTGACACCTTTCTCAAGTTTTTTCAGGTCTTTCAGCTTGCCGATTTTTTCAGGGTTCGTGGAATCAATAATCTCCCCTTCACTATTGATGATATTGATTTCATTGATCCCTTTTTGACGTGCGCCTGCAAAGTACTCCGCCAGCCGGGATGTTTCCGCCTCCGAGGTCAGATCAGCGATACTCAGCTGTACCGCCTTTGATATCTCTTGAGAGCTTTCCTGTATTTCACGCACTAGCGTATTTTGAGAAAACTGATTCAGGGAAAAGAGTGTCATCACTGCTAAAACCAGCAGTGATATCATGATCAGGACCAGGCGGGTATTCAGATTCATCAGGCAACTCCGACCAGGAAAAAGGTGGTGTCAGAGTACCAGCAAACCCCTGCTCTTGCAAGGGAACCATCTGAACTCTGAAAATATTGACACCCTTCTGCAGGCGGTGTAGAACCTCCTCGATGAAAACTCTACTATCTGACAGCAAAAAACACTGGAGCCGTTTTTCCAGGTTGCTCTATTCACTTGCATTTCTTGTCGTTTCAAGCGGCTGCACCACGGTTATCCCCCGTGCCGATCTACCCTTGATTACCAACGAGTCATGCGGCGAGCAGGTCAAGGTGGTGACGGTACCCTTGCCGGTAATAGCCACCTCACCTAATGAAGGCATTACCGCTGGCGCCCTGTCGGCCTTTCTGATTCACAACCAAAAGGATGAAGTCTATTCTCTGTTGGCCCCCCAGATAAACCACAACAAGAATTTTGGTTTTACCGGCACCCTCTATGGTTCTGTTAATCCCACTGCGGACCAGAACATAGAATTTAACCTGTCACAATCCCAGAAGAAAAATTTTGATTACGAAGCCAGAATCCGCGACACCAGCCTCCTGAACGGCAATCTTGAGCTTAAAGGTTTTCTGGGCTGGTTTGCCGATGGATCGTCCCGTTTTTTTGGCTTCCATGCCCGCACCCCCAATGAGCTGGAGACTAACTACACCAACCGGGAAATCACCTACAACCTGTCTGCCACCTGGTTTCTGGGACGGCACTACTATCTGGAACTGGGCCACCGCTTTCGCTTGGTCTCCATCGGACAGGGAGCCATCAAATCAGTACCGTTCATCACCGATAAATTTTCACAGCAGGATGTTCCAGGGGTGGATGGCTTCACCACCCATGCCCCACGCATCTCACTGATTTACAGCAGCTACGACAGCAAGACATTGCCCACCTACGGCGGTTACGCCCGGATCACCTTTGAGCCGACCATCAAGGCATTAGGCGGTGCAGAGGATTATCGGCACTATGAAGTAGAGTTAAAGGGGTACGTCCCCCATGACGAGAGCAAGCGTTTTATTTCGGTCTTTAGATTGATGTATAACCAGACCCTGGGGGACACTGATAACAGCAAGGTGCCGTTTCTTGAACAGAGTATTCTGGGCGGGGAAAATACCTTGCGGGGCTATGGCAGGAACCGTTTTATCGACAACAGCTTTCTGCTCTTGAACCTGGAAGAACGTATCCGGCTATTTCGCTGGGAGATCTTTAATGTAACCGCAGATTGGGAACTGGCCCCCTTTGTTGACCTGGGTGCCGTCATGGAAAGTTTTGACAAGGCCAGCTCTAAAAACTTTGAGTTCAACCCCGGCATCGGCTTCAGGGCCACCGTGCGCCCCAATATCGTTGGCCGGGTTGATGTGGGAGTAGGCAAGGACGGGCCAGCAGTGTACGTGGGCTTAGGCTACCCCTTCTAACTTCTAACTTCACCCTTCACCACTCCTTGCATCCTGGCCAGTTCGGCATACCGCCCTCCCAACTGCAGCAGCTCGGCAGGCGTGCCCTGTTCCACAATTGTGCCTTCATCAAGCACCAGTATCCGCTGGCAATCACGAAAAGCCGATAGACGCTGCGAAACCATCAGTACCGTTTTCCCCTGCCAGCTTTCAGCCAACGCACCGAGAATTTCGTCTTCCCGACCGGCATCTACGGAGGCCAGTGGATCATCCAGAAGAAGCAGTTCAGGCTCCCGCACCAGCGCCCGGGCCAAAGCAACCCGCTGGCGCTGTCCTCCGGAAAGTGTTACCCCCCGTTCACCCACAACGGTTGCCAGACCGGCACTAAAACCCTGCAGGTCTGCCTCAAGACCCGCCCTCTGGACTGCCAGTTCCAAAGTGCCATCACCGCCATAGGCAACGTTCTCCGCAATACTGCGTGAGAAAAGCGTTGTCTCCTGTGGTAGATAGCCGATTAAGCGCCGTAATGAAGCCAGTTCCAGCCCATTTATATCCTGACCGTTTACAAACAGCATACCGTCAGACAACGGTAACAGGCGCGGTATCAGACGTAGCAGAGTTGATTTGCCACAGCCCACCGGCCCGGTAATGCCTACTCTTTCACCGGGCTGAATACGGAACGAGATATCCTGCAATACTGGTCGGTCACCATACCAAAAGCTGAGTTGGCGAGCCTCAAGCCCCAGGCCAAGGCCGACAACAGGCTGTGCGCCAGCATGCTCCACAACCGCCGGGCTGCTTTGCAGCAGCTCATTCAGCCGCGCCATAGAGGCGGCCCCGCGTTGGGCCAGGGTCAAGATCCAGCCTAATACCGCTGTAGGCCATGCCAGCAGGGCCAGATAGCCTGAAAAGGCCACAAATTGCCCCAAGCTGATCTGGTTGCCAATCACCAGCCGTCCGCCCCAATACAGCACTGCCAGTGTTCCTGCACCGGTTGCCAGTGCCATAATCGGCATAACCAGACCACGCA
>Ga0209016_1000991_pt1 | contig 26747 bp, 27 predicted proteins | sample EPASupsiteSAE305_FD_187265 | JGI IMG/M metagenome (GOLD analysis project Ga0209016, IMG submission 187265) | Bioremediated contaminated groundwater microbial communities from EPA Superfund site, New Mexico - SAE3-05 (SPAdes) (version 2) | ecosystem: Environmental > Aquatic > Deep subsurface >...
GTGACCTGCTCCCCACCCTGCTGGAGAAGCTACACCACCAAGGATTTTCCCCCTTGGTACTTCGGGGCCAGGCGGTCAAACCAGAACAGCGGGAAGACTGGCTGAAAGAGAACCTCTCTGACGGTCAGTACGACTGTCTGCTCTGCAATCCCAACCTGGTGAAGACCGGGCTGGATCTTCTCGACTTTCCAACCATCGTCTTTTTCCAGTGTGGTTATTCGGTGTTCACCCTCAGGCAGGCCAGCCGCCGTTCCTGGCGGATTGGCCAGAACCTGCCGGTCCGGGTCTTCTATCTGGCCTATGCCGAAACCATGCAGGATAAGGCGCTGAGCCTCATGGCCCAGAAGATGGAGACCTCGCTCGCGGTTGAGGGCGAACTCTCCGGCCAAGGGCTGGCTGCTCTGTCCGAATCGGAAAACAGCATGCTGTACGAGTTGGCCAAGGCCCTCACCGGTCAGCAGACCGTGGTTGATGTCAACACGGCCTGGAGCCGGTATCGCCAGCGGGAACTCGCCTCAGTGCTCGATCTCGATGAGACCGAAAGCATCACCACCACCGAGGAAACCCGGGTAACCACCACAACCACCATCAGTTCCCCCGACGGGCAGACCGCCCTGGTCCGCCACGAGTTAGTGATCAGGGGGCGGGTCTATCTCCGGGGTAATGCGGCGGTGGCCTATGTGGACGGCAACCGTTTCCGGCTGCAATCCGGGGTCATCTATTGGCAGGGTCGCAGGATCGGCAGCTATGACCGCCAAGGACATGGCGAGATCAGCCACAAACCCATTCGTCTCTACAAGCCGCCACAACTCAGCCATTTCGTTCTGGCCGAGGTCCGACAGGCTGCTTGAACACTTTTTGAACTCAAACCAATCCCTGACGGGGCACACTGCCCCGATGGGCTGTTGTGCCTCGTCCATAGGAGGCACACATGCTCTACATCAGAGATCTCTGCGGGTTCTACGAACCCGCACCCAAGGAAACCATCCTCTCCGAAGCCCGCAGGTTGAGCGGTTATCAGTTCCGGCGTGCGGCTGCTATATCAACACCTACCGCCGCCAAGGAGGCCATCGGTCTTAAGTTTGCCGGCTTGGAATACGAGCTGTTCGCCTGTCTATTTCTCGACACCCGGCATCAGGTGCTGGCCTGGCGGGAAATGTTCCGGGGTTCGATCAACCGAAACTCAGTCCATCCCCGGGAGGTCGTCAAGGAGGCGCTAAAACTCAATGCAGCAGCGGTCATCCTGGCCCATAACCACCCCTCCGGCAGCATCGAACCCAGTAAGGAAGATCTGGAACTCACCCGTACCCTGACCGAGATCCTCAAGGTGATCGATGTCCGGGTCCTCGATCATCTGATCGTGGGTGACGAGGTCGTCTCTCTTGCTGAAACCGGCCACCACACCGCATGAAACCCATTGGGGACGACCCAATGGGGCTCGTCCCCTGCAACCAAGGAGCGAGATTATGAACAATCAAAAAGTATCCATCTACGAAGAAATCACCACCAAGATCATCACCGCCCTGGAAGACGGCGTCAACCCATGGGCCAAGCCCTGGCAATCGGTCCATTACGGACCATTCCGCAATGCGCTCACCGACCGGCCTTATCGGGGGATGAACGTCCTGCTGCTCAACCTGGTGGCGCTCTCCCGAGGGCATGTCGATCCCCGCTGGCTCACCTTTCGCAATGCCGAGCAGTTGGGCGGCCATGTGCGCAAGGGCGAGAAAGGGGCCTCCATCGTCTTCTGGAAGATTCTGCCGGCCAGGAACTGGGACGGCGATGCGGAACCCGACGCGCTTACCGACAACGAAAAGGAGCGGAAGCTGATCCCTTTTGCCCGTAGCTACACGGTGTTCAACGTGGAGCAGTGCGAGGGGTTAAATTTACCGGAGCTTGAGCCCGGAGTAGAGATAAGGCAGGATCAGGAAAACAATGAACTGGCTGAAAGGATTCTGGCTCTGCCGAAGCTGAAGCATGGCGGCAACAGTGCTTGTTATCTGCCAGTGCCGGATTTGATTATCCTGCCGCACCGCGTTCACTTCGAGCATGCCTATTTCTATTTTTCCGCAGGCTACCACGAGACTATCCACTGGACTGGGCATCCCAACCGGTTGAACCGGGTCTTTAGTGCTCAGTTTAGCGACCTTGGCTATGCCTTTGAGGAACTGGTTGCCGAAATCGGCGCGGCCTTCTTGGGTGCCCATACCGGTATTCCGTTTGATAACATGCATCACCCGGAATACATCAACCATTGGCTGCAGATCCTCAAAGGTAACAGCAAGGCCATCTTCTCTGCCGCTGCCAAGGCCCAGCACGCCACCGACTTTGTCCTCGACAAGGCTGGCATCGCTAGTGTTCAAAAACATCCTTCCACAGCTGGCGAACTTGCCGTTGCGGCATGAAAGGAGGGGCTGATGTCAAACATGAGAAAGTACAAGATTCCGGTAATTTTTGAATTCTCAGGAGAATTTGAAATAGTGGCGCCTTCACTCTCCGCAGCGAAACAACATGCGGAACAACATTGTGGGCTCACTCTAGGCAATGTCCATTCGACATTACCAACTGATCAGGTTGAATGGAGTTTTTCTTGCCATCCAACCCAAAAGGTCGGGAAAGGGTGTCTTTGTGAAGAGCCAATAACCGACCAAGAATAATTCGAAGAAACGAAGAAAACCCAGCAACACCAACGGCTGCTCCAACCATGACGGTTGGGCAGCCGTTTTTTGTTGGCGGCTTGGTGGGGCAACGAAGGCAAGAAACTCTGGCCTTCGGCCAAGAAAGAAGAAACGGGGTGATGGAAGAAACGAAGAAACTGGGGGGTGCTAACACCACCGCAACGATCAGCAGGATTCCCATAGATCCAATGATAATCCAGGTGATGTGTGCAAATCCCACCGGCTGCCGCGATCTGTTTTTGTAACCATGATGCCGATCAAAAACTCATTGATTATTTCTCAACACCTACCATGCTGGGCGTTTTGGCAACAGTTAAAGCCGCTCACCAGAACATCTGGGTAATAAAGCCACACTTAAAATCGTGATTGAATGTTACGGGTACAGTAACAGAGCTGTCGAAAGCATGTGGCGCTCAAGGTCACGATTGAAGCTGGCGGCAATATTCGACATCGGTGGACTGATACACTGCCGGGAACGTCAATAGTCAAGAGGCAGAAAATGCAATATTCCAGCACGATCTTCGGTCCGCAGGCACCCTCTGGTACAAAAATGGACAGGACCACTTTGTGGTGTCCGTTTTCGAGACAACAGTAGGTTATTGCAAAATAAACATTATATTAACCTGTTACGCAACCTCCTTTGTTAGCAATGTCCGATTCCTGGATGTTTCCCTCGTTTTTACAATTGTATCCTCTTTGCTCTTGGTTCGTGTTTCTAATCGTTCGTATCATATTGTTTAATTTTTATATAACCAAATCAATCACTTAAGTTAACATGCCGTTTGTTTGGCCGAACATGGCACAAATAGTGCTTAAGCACAGGCATAGGCAACCGCCTTCTAATAATCTTAAACCAAGGAGCAAAACATCATGAAGAAAGTTATTTTAGCAGGAGCCCTTATTTTTGCTACGTTCGTCACCACCAGCGCTTTTGCCGCGAACACGAATACGGGCACGAACATGAACACGGGCACGAACATGAACACGGACACGAACATGAACATGGACAAGGATACAAACACCCAGGCGGGAAGCCCGGCAGGGTCAATGGGGGGCCAGACCGGGTCAAAGGGAGGAGGCCATATGGGAGGCCAGACCGGGTCAATGGGAGGAGGCCATACGGGGGGCCAGACCGGGTCAATGGGAGGAGGCCATATGGGTGGCCAGACCGGGTCAACAGGAGGAGGCCATATGGGTGGCCAGACCGGGTCAACAGGAGGAGGCCATACGGGGGGAGGCCATCGGTAAGATAGCGGACGAATGCTGTAAGCTTCGACAAGTTTTGAGTTGAGCCTTGAAAGAAACCTTTCAAGGCTCAACTCATTTGACCCGTTAACCAAGCCGACTGCTTACTGCAGCACAGCACTCGGCTCAGACTTTTGCAAAAGGTTTGGCATTGTAAAGATTTGCTTAATTTTATACGTCATGCAGTCTCGCTAACCCAGGCCAGCCCCACTCCCACCATTAATTCACTCGTTGACGCATTGATGCGAGATGGCTGCACGATGCTTTGACGGAAAACTTTAGAATAGGGATGTTTACTATGAAATTGAAATCAACCATTCTTGCCACCTTGCTTCTCTCTTTCGCCGCTCAACTCAATGCAGCAGAATCGCCTGGACCCATTTCCATCGAGACTTATGGCACTTATGGTTCCTACTCCGGCAGCGTCGAACGAAAAAGCTTCTCGGCTGAAAGCGTTTTTATTGATTACGCGACGGAGGCGTTTGGCGCCAATGTAGGCGTCCGGCACTGGGATCTGTCTCGCACCAGCTCTCTCGGGGATCTTAACGGAACGGATACAAGCGTTCTCCTTTATGCTCGGAAGAAGGTCGGTAACGAAGGGTATTGGGGACTAACCGGTGGGGCGACTTACCTGTCGAACAACGACATCGATACTGACAAAACCCTCATCCCTTATGTGGCTATCGCCTATAAAACACCGGATGGTGGAAATTACTTTGATGTCGGCTTTTCTTCCATGAAATTCAGCGACTCAACTACCAATCAATATTCTGCGACATGGGGAACAGCGCTCTTCAATCGATATGTCTGGGCCCAGACGAAGGTTTATTACAATAATTTGAGCCAAAACACTGAGGGAGAAAATGATTCCTTTGCACTGGAAGAACGGGTTACCTGGTACGTGGTTCCCGATAAATTATCTTTGACTCTGTCTGGATTGATCGGACAAAGTGTAGAAGGTTACGTATATGACATTCTTAAAAACAGTGTCGGGTTGACCGCCATCTGGGAATTAACACCATCACTCAGTCTTTTCGCGAATACCACCCATGAAAACTACGAAAAACAATCGATTAACGACAATTACAGCGCCACCTTCGGAACGGTGGGGCTTAAATACAGATTCTAAGAGCCTGGTTGCAGAACAAGTGCAATAAATTTCAAAATATGTTATTGAATTAACATCAAAAATTGAGAGTTAATGCTTCTGGGCCAGCAACAGGAAAGCCGCCTGCGTCGCCGATTTCACAAAGCCAACCGTGGCCAACTCCACCTGCTGCCGATATCCATTGACCAGTGGGTGGAGGGCAATCATCTTGCCCGGTTTCGGTGGGACTGCGTAGAGCAGTTCAACCTGGGGCAGTTTTATGCTGCCTATGGCGATGAGGGCGCCCCGCCGTATGATCTGCAGATGATGCTGGCCACTCTGCTGCACGCCTGGTGTCTTGGTATCCGCTCGTCGCGACGGATCGCCATGGCTTGCGAGGACCAGATGCCGTTTCGCTGGCTGACCGGCAATATCCAGCCCGATCACTGCGCCTTCGCCCGTTTATGCAGCCGTCATGAGGAAGCGATCAACCATTTATTTGTGCAGGTGCTGTCGCTCTGCCATGAGGCGGGTCTGGTCAAAGTAGGCAAGGTCTACCTGGACGGGACCAAGATGCAGGCCAATGGGGCCTTGGCGGCCAACCGCACACTTGCGCATTTGGAACAAGAAATTGCAAAGATGCACGAGGAGATGAAGGCAACGGACGCCGCCGAGAATGCCCAGCACGGCAAGGATCGTCGGGGCGATGAAGCACAGGCGCAGCAGACTGAAGGATCGCCCCGGAGACGGATTCTCGATGATATCACCCCCAAGCAACGGATGACACGCAAGCTGCGGACCAAAGCTGGGCGGGCGGTTTACAAACTCCGCAGTCAGACGGTGGAGCCAGTCTTTGGGCAGATCAAAAGTGCTATGGGCTGCCGGGGCTTTCTCCACCGTGGATTGGATGCCGTGCAGTCGGAATGGTCGCTGATCTGCGCCTGTTTCAACCTCCGCAAACTGTTTATGGCGGCGTATGGGAAATGATAAAGGGAAAAAAGAAGAATGAAGGCGCGTTGAGCCCTCAGCAATCGACCCAACGATGGCTCAGGGCCCCCTAAACAGTTTTGAATAGGGGTAACTCCGGCTGCCAAAGGTATTTGTAAAAATCGATGCTGCCCGGTAGCTATAACGCGTCAAATCTTTCTGCGACAGGCTTTTATGCGGTGGTTATTTTCCTCAAGTCTGTTCTTTCCTAGCTCCTGGGCCAGTACATAATAATACCCACGCCAATCAAGGCTATAAAACCACCGATAATGTCGAATTTATCCGGTGCTATTTTATCTACTTGCCACCCCCACAAAATGGAAAGAACAATAAATACACCGCCGTAAGCTGCATAAACACGGCCAAAATTGGCTGGCTGTAAAGTAGGAATTACACCGTAAAGAATGAGAATGATTGCGCCGGCGAAAGCATACCATGATGATTTTCCTTCGCGCAACCAAAGCCAGACGAGATATCCACCTCCGATTTCAAATAATCCGGCAAGCAAAAAATAACAAATCGATTTAATTGCAGCTAATGCATCCATTTGATTAGTTAGGAAAAGATTCCGGTTTTACGCATAAGATAGTAAAGATTCCAAGGGAATTTTCCCGCTGTCTCATGAACTCTGAGTAAACTTTTTCCCAATCACTCTTCACTGCGGCTTTCAAACAAAATTTCCCGCAAAGCATATCAAATCCTCTGAGCAACGCCCCCATTGCCAGTTGACTGATACGTTACCCCGAAGATCGTATCTCCCAGCCACTTCTTGAAGGAAGGATTATCACTGAACAGCTTGAAGAGCTCGGTATGATCGGACAAAAGATCGATCATCACTCGCTGTAATGCCCGATCATGCTCGATGCGGGCGTTTTGCTTGTCCGAGTTTTTCATCGCGTTCTGGTAGGCGGTGTCCGCGCCGACCTTAATGGGGATTTCCTCGGCAATGACCTTGCGAATTTTGTCGCCATCTTTTCATTCAACATTGCCGAACTGATCGTTTAAGGCTCTGATGATGTTGCTTAACTGATCCATATCCGGTTGTGGTTGAGGCGTTCCTATATCTCCACCAGCGGCCGGGGAAAGTTGCCCGGTTCCCCCCATGGCCTTACGCTGGATGCCAGTCGGCTTCAATCCCCTCGATCAATTACCCATCAATGAAAATTTCCTGATTGAACCTAATTAATGTCAATGTGTTAGCTTGTCTTCCCCTTCGGCCATGACGCCTTCCATCAATTATCCATCAATGAAAATCAGGCCCAGAAGGGAACATACGTCATCAATTTCTTGGGTGCCTCTTCGTCAAATGGCTTGATTTTCCCATCTTCGACAGCCTCACGGATATATCGGGAAACGGCGGCCTTATTTCTCTCTTCAACCCCAAACCGAGCTCTGAGCGAGGCATTGGTCAAGCGATCACGCATGACCCATTTCAGGCAGGCGTGGAGGTAGCAGGCTCTAACCCGGTCGGCCTTGTCCATTTCGTTCAGCGGTCGATGAGCAAAAAGTACAGTCCTGGTAAACCCTTCCGGAACCTCGAAGGCTGGGGCAGGCAGTTGATAGGACTCAACTTGGGCGACCACCTTGTCGATACCACTCCCGCGTTCTTCACAAATACGGAATCGGCGCATCAAGGAGGCCATTGATTCGTTGCGGGATTTGGGTGGAGTATCCAGAAAACGCTGTGTGTCGACCAACGGCTCTCCTGGGTTGGTGATCTCCATCCGGTCGTCAAAAATTTCCACCATCGGCCCAGCCCCGGTGACGAAGAGGTCTTGATGGATCAACGCATTGGCTACCAATTCCCGTACCGCCAGTTCCGGAAACATCGGCACCGTCCGCCGCAAGGACTGCTCGATCACTTCATTGCTTGGCGCCAGAGCCATGATGAATGCAATCAAGCTTTCAAAACCGCTGGCATATCCCTTGTTGCTGGTTTGCTCCCGGAGCGTTTCGACCCGTCCACGGCCTCTATAGTGAACCACTCGTATCGCCTTACGCCGCAACCCTGGAAATTCTTCCAGTTTCTTGGCAAAGAGGAGTGCTCCGAGATTGGTAATGTTCCAGCTGCCGGCCTGACTGGATTGGATCAGTTCATCCTTGCCCAATGCGTCGAGGATTGCGGCTCGGCCATCCGGCGGAGGCAGCTCCAGAAGGTCGAAATAGGCGGGATAGTCGAGCAGTCTGAGGACATCTTCACCGCTGACATGCTCAGCCGCGACGCCCCGCTCGAATGGGACCTGATCAAAGATCCGCCAAAGGGCTCGTTCCTTTTCCGGGTAATCCTTCAGTTTTTTCTTGTAGGAGCTGACCCGGATATACTCCAGGCCACTGAATCGCACCGGATGCCGGAAGGCGGAACCAATCTCCAGCAGCACCACCGACTTTTCCTCGATTGTCAGCTCATGAAAGCGAAAATTGATTTTGGGTTCCAAGAGGCGAAGCAGCCAACTTTCCAGTTCTTCGTTGCCGCACTTCACGCCAGCGGGCTTGAATGTGGTGCCGATGATGTCGTGGGTTTGGTTATCCACTCCCCAGACCTGATAAGCGTTCACCTTGCCCAAAAGCGCTGCAGAGTTGGCCAGGGCGGAGAGGTATTCGCCAAGTTCCTGGGGATTGGCGTTATTGTGCTTGAATTCCACCCATTCCGTCTCCTGGGGCAACTTGCGCAGCTCACGGACAAGCCCGGCAAGATATTCTGTGGAACGGTCGACACTCATTCTCCGCCCTCTATATCTGCACCATCCCCGGCACTATCCAGAATCACGTTCAGATACTTGCCGCGAACATAAACATCGCGTAGTACATCGTCGGCGACACCCCAGATAAAATTGAAGATGGCTTTATGGGTGACGTGGTTCATACTCCGGTATCCTTCCTTCTTCCTGGTGAAGCGTGCAGTTTTTGCCTGGTCGGGGCAGCAATTTCTTGTTATAGAGGCGTCCCGGTTTGCCTTGAGCCTTTCGAGCTGAGAATAGTTGAGCATATTTCGATAACACAAAAAAGCTCCCGTGCCCCTCGGGGCAGATGCGTTTGCAGCACCCTGGAATGCGGGGTAAGCTGTCCGGCGGCATCTCATGATAAAACCGATCATGCCCTCTGATTGTGTCTAATTGTACCCGGCGAGCAACGCAATGAAAAAAAAGAACATTTTGAAGTTCCCTGCACAAAACGACAGTTTTCCCTTTTTCAAGGAGATCCTGGAAAACGGCTGTCACGTTTTCAGCATGGAAAACGCCAAGGTGCCGGATTATTACCCCAACAAATTTCCCGACTACCCAGGAGTCGATCTTCAGCACCTCCATATTGGCGATGTGGTCACCATTCGGGTCTTTTTTCGCATAGGCGCCAACAAGAATGTTCACGCCGATGGCGGCTATCTGGACCTGGAGGTGGAGCACATCGAAGGCGAGACGGTGTTTGGGGTGATCCAGACCCAGTTGCCCAAGGAATTCCCGCTCCAGGCAGGAGATTCCCTGGAAATCTATCCCGATGAAATTTTGTATAAAGCGCAAATGACGGAGCATTGAAATGGAACTCAACAACAATCAGGCCGCACTCATCCTCTCAGCCACCGAGGATGGTGAAATCACCGTGGATATTGAATCTCCGGATATGAACGGACTTTCCAGCGCCATATGTCACGCTCTCGCCAAAAAGTTGATGAACGACGAACACTTCCAGGAGGAATTGATGGAGATGCTGGGGGAGGAATCTGGCGGGCAGGATGCTTGAAAGCTCAGTTGCCGATTATAATGGTTTGGAAAACCGTGTAAACGAGGCGAGCCAGACGGCTTTTTGGGGCTGATATCATTGCTGGAGTTGGCACAGAAGCATGGCCCGTCCGGAAAAAATATACAAATTTCGGACAAGGGGGCAACGGATCGCAGCCGCAGACCCCGTTCATGTCTGGGCGCCACCAACTGATGGGCGAATGTGCCATATCAATTGGGGCATCTATGACAGGCTCAGGCTCAACAGCGGAAGGGGAGATTGGGAGTTGGCTCAGGGTGCGGCTGGTCATCTGCCGACTTTTCCGTAGCTTGTTATTAACTGTCGGCACATTTCAACATGTGCCGACTATAACGGCATTCGCACAAACCATGACTCACCGATTATTTTGATAGGACTGATAGTTACCAATTACCCTCGAGACATAGAATTTGGTCTCACGGATATTAGGCACAGCCCCTTTAACCTTGCCAGGCCCGGCATTGTAGGCCGCAAGACTGAGTTCTAAATCCCATCCATAGCTGTCGAGAAGGGAGCGCAGATATTTGGTGCCGCCAGCGATGTTTTCCAGGGGATCAAAGGGATCTACAACCTCAAGATCCTTGGCGGTCGCAGGCATGAGCTGCATCAATCCCTGGGCACCCTTGGGTGAAACAGCGGCAATGTCAAAATTCGATTCGGTTTTGATGATGGCCTTGATCAGCAGAGGATCGACCCCATGTTCGGAGGCGGCTGCTTGGATGAAGGCGTTGATTGTTTGAGAACTTGAATTTTTCGATGGTCGTGCAACCCTCGAATTCGTTTTGCCCTGGTATATCCTCGTGAGCTTGTTCGCCCGATCGTTCTTGCCCCGCACATAATGAATTTTTCCTTGACCGTCCAAATAAGCAGCAACGGTTGCCCCAGCGGTAGACGGCAGAGTGACGCTCAACACGACGAAGAGCAGTAGAAAACCAGCTAGGAACGGAGACGATGCAAAGAGCTTTCGTTCTTTTTGATCCACCTCATTCCTCCTATCTGCCACTTGCAAGGTTCTTTCTGATGATTTGACTTTTTTCAGAAACATGATAAGTGTTAGCCTGAAAGGCTTTTTCTTGCACACGAACCGGTACTGATCCTCCGAAACCAACACCCCGGAGAACAACCATGTCTGATGAGACCAATTGGACCACCATCTGCCCCCACTGCGGGTATGAGTCTGAAGACAGCGCAATGTGTCGAGCCTGCGGCCGATTGATGGATGAGTCGTTGCCGGTGCGGCCTTTTTCCGCAAGCGGCTTGGTGTCAAAAATCGTGGAGGCTTGGCAGCCTTGTAACAATGTGGAAGAATTATCGCCTATCAAGGAAGAACCTGAGTTTTGCCCTAGTTGGCGCATGTACCAGGGGAACGTTTACCATCGGCGGAAATAAGGATTCCTCTTCAGATCCATACCTATTTTCTTTTATGAATTTCCACTTCAGCTCCGGGTTTGCTTTCACCCGGAGCTAATTTATTCTCAGTCGGTTCCTGAAAGTATCCCTTTGTAGTCGGCCGATTTCCCTGACTGTCCACCACCCCTTTGAACACCTTGCCGATTCCCTCTGAGGCCATCCCTTTTATATCGGTGCGGATTCGACCTTGCCCTGACTCCTCATGCCGATTGATACTACGCAGATTACCAGCCTCGGTTATGGTTCGCGTCCCGTCCGGTTTTTGTAACAGGAGGTGATTCTCAGGGGGTTGGATGCTTCCCTCGGTAATGCCAGCGGTGTTGGAGCGAGCCGATTCTGCCGTCTGATCGACAAAGCCTTTCATCAACCCTTGGTCATGGATCCTATTTCGAGCGTTGTGTATGGCTCCTTGCACCTCTGATTGGGTACTGCCCCAGCCGTATCCGTGTCCGCTGACAAAGCCGCTGACAATGTCACGCATATTGTTGACGCCGGCTGCACCGTGTTGCGTGACATAGCTGTTGAAGTCACTGATGGTTTTGCGGATCGTTTCTGGGGTTTCCTCGCCATACCGCTCTCGGGCATAATTCTTCACCAAGGCCGTGGTCAGATCTGCACCATAGGATTCCTGCGACCTGCTGATTGACCGGGCCTCGTCAATGATGGAATAGGCCTCTGTGGCTCCAATGCGCTTGGCCACATTCGCCAGGTAATCCAATCCACGACCATCGCTGAATGTCTGCGCAACCGCTTCAGATCGTACTTTAGCTTCATCCCTGGAAAAGGCTTTGGCCGTGTCCTCAGAAATAGTGAAATTCACTTGTTCACCATCACCACCCACGACTGAGAGCTGACCATTTGCGCCCAAGCTGGCGCCGGTGATTCTTCCTCCAGCCCCCAGCATGCCTTGCAATTGAGTTCTCTGTATTTCATCCAGTGTATGGATGAAGCTCGACTGGTCATTCAAGGCTCGCTTCCAACTGTTGCTGATAGCGTTATTGAGGGAGTCAGAATAACTCTGGTTAGTTCCACCGGAAAGACTATCCCTCTGCACCTGCTGCCAGAGCATCCCCCAGTTGCTGTCACTGCCCATGGTCTTGGCGGCACCGGCTACCTTCTGCTGTACTGCCATGGCGCCCACCTTGACCGGATCGAGTCCATGGACTGAGGCCTGGGTGGTGGTTCTGAGTCCATCACTATCCACGCCATAGGAGGCCTTGCCGGTGGCGAGGATGTCCTCCTGGATACCCGTGCCATCTGGGCCAAGGGTGACGACACTGGAAGAACCGTCCGGGTTGACTGATTCGGACCGCATGCGGGTCGCAGTTCCATCCGGTCCGGTGGAAACCGTCACCGGTCCGGAGGCGGTGCCAACACCCTGGTTGGCCGAGGCCATCATGGTGGCAAAATCCCCCTGTGAGGTCATGGGCGGAATCTGCTTCGATTGCTGCAAGTTCCTGCGGGCGTTCATGGCGGCAGTATGTCCGCCCACCGATTTGTGGAGGCCCCAAGACTCAGCGGCGGCCAGGTTGGCAAATCGATGCTCGGCCATCCCGTCCAACAAGCCGGCGGCCTTGGCTTGCTGACTCATGGCGGCAGAAAGGCCGCTCGGGGTGAGCAAAGCACCAGCATGACTGCCGGCTCCCTGGACGAGACTGCTCAGATTGCCGGCCAGCATGGCCAGGGCATGGCCACCGAAGCGGATCAACATCATCGAAAACAGACTGGCCAACATGATGCCGGCGGAACGAATGACCCCAAACATAGCCAGCATCTTGGTGGAGACCGAAGGCAGGGCCGCCATGGCATAGACGCCGAGACTCGATTGCCGGACCTCCTCGAAGTTGCGGGCGGCATAGTCCATGGCCGCGCCGTGGATTACCGCATCAGTCACCCCCCAGGTAGAGAGGAAGACAAAAAAGCCCAGCATTACCGAGGCCGCCTTGCCGACAATCGGGGTGGGAAGGAAAAGGACCAGGAACGGAATCACGCCAATGGCAATGGCGGTCATCACCGCCCGGATGATCGGTATCCACTCGTTCATGGTCAATCCGATGCCCAGTCCAGAGGTGGTAATCTTGCGGTCACTCTCCATCAGCATTGAGGTCTCGACATCATCCTGGAAATAGAAGTTGTAGAGAATCTCGGCAATCTGTCGCTGCTGTATGATCCGCTCCGGAGTCACTACCGTTCCGGTGGTAAAGTTGAGGGTGTTGCTGATCTGATTACGACAGGTGGCCAGTTCGGTGGCATTGCTTGGATCGTAATAGGCCTTGCTGCACACCTTGCGGATCGACTCACTGTAGTTGGCGGCGGTTGCATAGATCGGCTGGAGGTTGTTCCAGGCCTGGGTGCAGGTCATGGCGGTGCCGACCGGACTCGCGGCATCGTAATAGACGGTGTACACGGAAGGATTGACCGCCTGGGCCAGATTGACCAGGAAATCGGTGCTGGTGTTACGCAGGTCATCCAGGGATAGGGTGGTGCCCGGCCGCATCAGCTCGAAGGTGACGCAGTCCTTGACGTAGCGGATCATGGAGGTGCGGGCATAGTTGTCCTTGGGTGAGGAGCCCTTGACCGATTCCAGAGTCTTGAAGCCGATACCACCGGCAGTCTGGGTATAGGCGGCATCCGGAGCCGCCGAGGTATCAATGATGTCGACCAGCCCGCGCTCGATCAGGTTGAGGGTGCCGGCGGTGAAGACAATGGCATCCGGAATATCCCCCACGGTCTGAAAACGGTTCAGTACCGGATCATAAACGGTGACATTGCCTTTGGGCACAAATACGGCAAGGTAGACGATGGCGCCGAAGACCACCGGCACGGTCCAGGTCAACGGTATGATCCGGGCCCCGGTGGTTGCCCGGGCGATCCAGGCCGCTGCCCCGGCCATGATGCCGATGACCGTCATTACGAAGATGAGGCCCTGATAGCCTGCATCGCTGAAGATCAGGGCAATACGGATGAAGGCCTGGACAATGGGGTTGAAGCCCCCGTAGGTGTAATACTCCATATCCAGGGCCAGGGCAGACCCGGCCGAAAGGAAAATGGCACCTAAGGCCAGAGGGAACAGCGTCCATTTTTTCATCGTGTTTCCTCTCACAGCTGCATCCTCGCTGCCAGGTCCTTGCCGTAGCGCCGGGTGATCTCGGCGGCCATCTGCACCTCCATCCGCTGCATGTGGTTGAGATAGGCGACCGTGGTGTTCATCTCGTTCGCCGCCACGACATAGCTGGTCTTGGCAGCCTCTTTCAAGGTGCGAATTCGCGCCAACATGGCGGTAATACTCTGGTCGGCATGTTCGGCAAAGAGCACGGCGGCGCACTTCTCCGGTCCCTGACCGGTGGAAGGCCCGGCTTTCTTCTCCAGCACCTCCTTGGCCTTGGCGGCAATGGATTCACCCCGGAGATAGAGATCGGAGAGCATCTGCAGGCTGTAGGCCTTGGCGGTGATGTCCGCCAGGCCGGGGATGATCGTCGCCCTGGTGCTGGTGCCCACTGCGGTTTTGAGAATCGGCAGGGTGGCGAGCGGGTTGGACTCAAGAAAGGTCTGCTCGGCGGTAGTAAGAGCACCCTTATTCTCCACCTTGTCGGCAATGCTGTTCAGAGTGGTGCTGATATGGGCAACCAGGTCTCGGTTGGCATCGCTGATCTGGCTGCAAGTTCCGCTGGTGTTTTTGATGTAAACCGCGCCTTCGGTGAAGGCCTTGATGTCGTCCGGATTGTTCTGCGGACAGGGTGGAACGGCCGAAATGCGGTAGGCGTTGGCGGAGTCTTCCAACTGCACATCACCTACCAGTCCTCGGACCAGATCAATATGACTGGAGGGAATGCTCATCCGCGAGCCGACATTGGCGAGCAGTGAGCCACCGGCCAGGAAGATATTGGTCATGTCGGCGTTACAGCCGCTGGTGATATCCGCCACATCGGCCGACTGGGGCTGGTTATTGTTGGCCCGGTCCTGCTTGGTGAGGATATCCCACATCTCGGCGGTACCGCTGACCAGTTTGTTCTCCTTGATGGCGGTGCCGAGCTTCTCCCGCATCACCTCTGAGGAGTGAAAACCGTTTTCATTGGCCACGATCCCCACCAGCTCCTTGGAGGCGGAACACTCATCCAACTGCATGGAGTTGAGCTTGTCGGCCAGGGCCTCGAAGTTCTTGATGGTGTTGGAGCACTGCTCGCAGAGGGTCTTCAAGGCCAGATCAAAGGCCACCGCCGGAGCACCCGAGAGGATGGCCTGGAGCTTGTTGACCAGGTAGTCGGTGTTCATGAAGCTGAAGCCGCCCATGAACACATCGATGCCGCCGCAGCCGCTCTTGATCCGAGGCACCTCAACGGTGACCGGATATTCGGCCGTACTGTGCCAGCGGCCCGAAAAACTGCCGCCGGAGTAGTAGCCGCGCTGCTGCCCTCTGAAGTAGTTGGGAGTGCTGCCGGCCTGCTGCTGCAGCCAGTCGTCAACCCAACCGGCCTGCGCAGTTTGGGCGGAGATGGTCACCGCGAAAATGGTGGAAAGGAGTGCTTTATTCATGGCGATGACCTCATGGATGACTTGTTGACTGGACCGTTAGCCTGCCAGGGCGTCTGGATCTTCAGGATCGAGGTCGGGTCCAGGGCACTGCCTTTTTGGAAATCATAGGTGGTGAACGACTCCATGGCGGTGTCCCCGCGAATGGAGCGGATCGCTTGGTAGAGATTGCGCTCGATTTCAGGGAGGGTGGCCACACCGGTGGCAATGGGCATGGACTGTTCCCGGTCTTGCCTGATCAGCAGCAAGGTTGGGGTAGTGGTGATGTTGAAGTGCAGGGCTATATTGGGTTCACGTTCAATATCCACCGGCTTGATCTGCCAGCCGTACTTGTCGACAAAGTAGGCCAGGATCTGGGCCTGCTTCTCGCAGAAGCCGCAACCAGGGGCGACAAAAAACAGTAGGGCATGATCATCCCTGGCCTCGCGGATCGTTCCCGCAATCTCCTCCTGCTGCATCTGTACCCTGGCGACCGCTCCAGGGCTGGAGGTGGGGTAGACCTGGTTGATATTAAACAGGTCGGCCCGTTTTTGGGTGACGAACTGGGCCGCGTTGGCGTAGGCCAGGGCCTTGCGCCGGGCAATGTCCTGAATGGAGAGGTATTCGAGGATGTTCTGCTCGGTTGGATATTGGACCGCCTTCTTCTGCAGGCTATTCAGCAACTGCTGGAAATCGTCGGGGTGCATATTCCACAGGGTTTCTATGGAATAGTGGGCCAAGGACACATCACGCGACATGGAGACTGAGGTTGTGGGCTCAGCGGTCGGCACCTTCTGTTCCTCCTCGACCACTGGAGCAGGGTCCTCATACCAGAACCAGCCGTGCTTGCTCTCCTGGTAGAAGCTGGTGGTCGCCGAGGGCGCGGAAGTCCCGGCCCAAACCGGCACAGCCAGCAGCACCAGAATCAAGCCTACGCTACCAAAGCGGCAGAGCTTGATGGCTGATCTCGTGAACATCAATGAACCCATAATATTTGCTGTCATAACTGCGAGGATGAGTGCCGACCATGAACAGTTTGTCCGCCGGAACTGGGCCGTTGAAGGAAAATTGGGGCAAGGATCGACCCTTGCTATCCGCTTCCAATGCCTGCCCCAGCAGCCTGCCATTGCAGAAAAAATGGTGGGTTTCGTCGGTGGTCAGTTGCTCGCCCGGAAGGCAACCGACCTTCTTGAGCATCTGGCCATGATCTGCACGCAGTCCTGACCGCACCTGCGAGAGATCCTGACGACGAAAGACCAGGTAATCGCCCAGCTCCACCTTGGCGGGGGCTGGCAGGAGAAAAAAGACCCGATGCTCCAGCGAACCACTGGTGGCCACGGTAATGCGTCCGGGCAGCCAGGCGCCGGCCAGGAGGAAGGCGAGAAAGACGACGGTCACGGTCTGTTCCCGCCGGCTCAACCGCCAGAACGGTCTATTTGAGTTTGATTTCAGTATCCGGATCATGATGCAGCACCACATCCTTGAGGATGATCAGATGGTGACGAGGCTGTTCCTGGAACACCTGTTCCAGGGTGTCGAGATTTCGTTTCCACTGCTCTTCGGTAATTGTCCCGGCAGCAAGCAAGGTCTTCTGTTCCTGCAGGTATCCTTTCAGATCAGCCACCTTCACCTTTGGGACCAAAAAGCGGTCGTAGGAAAAGACCACTACCAGAACAATGACCAGGACAATGCCGATCACCTCCAGGTAGTCGGGAGAAACCGTTACCCTGCTTTCTTCGTCAAGTACTTCTATCGGTTCGTTCATTGGTTACCTCGCAATCGGGTACTGATGTCAGCCAAAGCGGGACTGTTGGCCGACTTGCCGATCTTTTCCAGCAGGTAAGCCAGCTCCGCCTCCCCATGCATTGACCAGGAATCCTGGCCGTTGTCATAGACCAGGGCCGGTACCTCAGTGATGTTGTATCGGGTGAACAACTCCGGGTTGACCCGTAGCAGTATTTCCAGCCGCTGACAGGGAGATTCGGGTGTATCCCTACATCCCGGATCGGTGTGCATTACCCGGTTGAAATAGTCGGCATTGAAGCGCTTGCCTTCCAATCCTTGCGGCAGACCAAACAGGACTGGCACAATCCGTTGTTCGCCGGTTCGGCCAATATCTACCAAGTTGCGATTCACCACCGCCTCGGGCACGGAGCTGGAAAGGAAGAGATAGACCGACTCCTGGGCGGTAAGCTTCCCTTTTCCCTGTGGCCCCGCCGCCTGTTCCTGCTGCGGGCCACTTTGCTGTATCCTTTCCATCTGGCAACGCAACTGCTCCTGGAAGCCTGACGAGCTGTATTCTTTCGCTGTCTGCTGAGCTGCTTCCAACCCTTTCTGATTATGGATATTCTCAGGCAGGCGCATTTCTTCAGCGGTTTTCTTGGCCTGCTCGACGGCTTTCTCCACCAACTCTTCGGCTTCCTTGAGTTCTTCTGCCAAGACAAACCATCCGCCCTGAAAGAGGACGATTACCAGCACCACAGCAAGAATCCTCCCCCTTATTCGCAGCATGTGCAGCACCGTTGTTTCCGATAAACCACCCAGAGGAACTCGTCATTGGAGCCTAAAGCGCCCATGTACGGCGGGTTGAGTCCGGAGTCATACAGGGAAGTTGCCCGACCGATGGGATACACTCCCCGAATTCCGGGCCTGGCCACGTTCATCTTGTAGTTGCTTTTGATCCAGACTGGGGTTTGCATACAGCCACAGAGCGGAGAGGGGTCACAGATCATACCGATGCGGTTGAGTTTGTAGAGCATTCGGTAAGCAGCTGTGGCATTGGCCTGAACGATGTTGTCGTTATCGACATGGCCGGTCAGGGGATAGGCCGATCCGCCACTACCGACACACCAGGGCATGGCATCGAGTGGCCAGCCGGCATTGGCGGCAGTGGCATCAGCCATGCAACTCATGATTATGGCCTTGCTGGCAAAGAGAGTGACTTCGGGGGTGAGCAAGGCCGCTAGTTCATCATTCTGCCAGAGCGGGTCATACTCGCTCCACCAGGTTCCGTAGTCGTTACGCTGACAGCTCCCCCGCATCAGAGGCAAAAGAAAGGCATGCGACTGGGCAAAGGTGGATTCGTTGGCCAGATCGACCGCATCCGAGCTTTTGTTTTTGCCCCCCAGTTCATCGGTCAAGGTTCCTCCAACCGAACGACCCAGCATTGCCGAATAAAAGGCAATCGATGAGGTGTCCAGCAGGAGAAAAGGCTCCCAGTAACTGACGATTATCCCGGTCTCCATAAAGACGGGCGGTGGGCGGGGGCAGACACATACGCCTTCGATGGTGAAATCGATTTCGTTCCAATCGATATCCGTAATCGAATTAAAAGACGTTCCCGATTTGGCAAAGGACGGGAGTGGAATCAAGAGGAGCAGGCAGAGAGCGAACATCCTGCTAAGGCTTTGCGGCAAGGCGCACCTCCCGAACCGTCAGTTTGTTGTCCTGCTCGATCACCACGGAAGGAGCTACCTTGAGCTGGAGTCGGGCGGCAATGTCGTGGGTCAGGAAATAGACCGGACGCTGCAACCCTTGCTTCAACTGGGCCGCGTAGCCGCCGGACAGCAGGAGGATGACCCGGTGATTCTGGAAATAGGGAGAACTCTTGAACCATTGGATCTGCTCCGGATCGCTACCGTCGATGATCACCAGCCCCCCGGTCAGCCCTGCATACTGCAAGGGATTGAAGGTGAAGCCATGAGGGTAGAGCAGATTGCCCTGGCCATCCTTGATGTCGCGCTCCAGGGTTTGGGTCAGATCGACAGTGAACACCCGATCACTCGTTGCTCGGGGCAGCGGGTGGAGATTGGCCGGCTGATAGCGGTTATGGGTGTTGAAAAGGGCATCAATATCTATGCCGGTTGCCTTCTGCTTGAACTCTTCACGGATATCCTGTTCAACAATGGGATAGGTCTTCCCCGCACTCTCTAACCGGGTATGCACTGCTAACGCCTGCGTGACGCAGGTCACTGCCCACATGCAGAGCAGCAGTTTAAATCGCATCTTGCTCCCTCCGGGCAACCATCTCCAGGATGGCTTGGTGATAGGTGAGGTCACTCTTGACCATGGCCTCAATGGCGGCAATCTCGGCGGGCTTGGAGGTGTAGATGAAGTAGTCGTAGTGGTTCACGACCAATCGGGCCACGCCGAGACCAAAGGGTGTGTCAAAAAAAATCTCCGAGTATTTGGGGGGATTGGATTTGACGCTTTTGAGGAGCTGGAGAACGAAGTCGTCATACTCGATCAGCCCCTGCTTGCGGGCCTGATCGAAGTCGGAGGATTCGAGGTAGATCTTGAAGGCCGAGTTGCCGTTGATCACCCGGCCCACCTCGCCAAAGCTGTCCAGATCAAGGATCGACTGGGTGATGATCATGAAGCTGCCGTTGTACTTGCGGGCACGCCGGTAGCCCTCGTTGATCACCGGCCCCAGCATGGCGGCCTTGCCCAAGAACTGCCAGGCCTCGTCAAAGATGATCAACCGCGAACGGGACCGGTCGGAAAGGTAGAGATCCTGGGTGACCGCATTGAGCACCAGGAGGGTGACGACCCGGTAGAGATCAGGCTGAATCTTGAGGTTCTCCAACTCCAGGACCACGAAGGTATCGCGGTGGATGTCAAAGGTAGACGGACCGGTAAAGAACTTGCCGTGAAAACCGTGGCTGGTGAACTCGCGGATGTTGAAGGCCAGTTTCCTCGCCACTTCAACCAAGGCTGGATTGTCGCTCATCGAGTCGAAATCAGCCGCCGGTACCTCAGGGAACTTAGCGAGAAACGCATAGACCGTATCGGCATCAGCCTCTTGCCCCTTCTGCTGCCAGGCCCAGCGAACCGCGTTGCGGATCATGTTCAACTCGGTGTCATCGCACTTCTCCGTATCCGAGTTGGAATAGGCCATCTGGGCAAAGACGGCGGTCACCGATTTGAGTTCCTCTTCCGGCTCCTGGATTGAGGTGAAGGGATTGAGGCAGACCGTGGTGCCCGGCTGAAAGTCGAGATAGCGGGCGCCCAGCATGTTGGCGATTTTTTTATACGAGCCGCCGATGTCGATGATCCGCACCAGGGAGCCGCAGGCGTAGTAATTAAAGGCCAGGAAGTTGACCAAAAAGGACTTGCCCGAACCGGTGGTGGCGCAACAGACGGTGTTGTGGTTGGGAGCCCCTTTGGCAAAGAAATCCAGGCTGACCAGTTGGCCCTTGCGGCCGGTGAAGATCAGCTTCGGTACCCCGCCTGTGCCGGCAAAGTCACCCTGAACCGGAAGCAAAGGTGTGACCGAGGGAACCGAGGCAATGAAATCCCGCTCCAGGTTGTCGACGTTTCTGCCGGTGGTGTAAAGCCCAAAGGGCAAAGCCGAGAGGAAGAGGATTTTCAAGATGAAAGAATCCTGCTGCATGACATAGCCGTTATCCTCCCAGATCCGCCGGGCCCGGGTGCAGGACTCGCGTGCTCCTTCAAGGTCTCGGTCCCAGACGAGGAGGATGGGGATGATACGGACGAACTTGACCCCATGCTCCAGGGCATCGGTCGCCTCCAGGTGCTCCTCCTGCTTTCTCCGCAGCAGAAGGGAAAGCGAGCCGACCGCCTGTTGATTCAAGAGCAGGTTGCACTTGGCGTGGATCCTGGTTTCCAGTCCCTGCTCGAAGAGGATGTTGAGGGTGTAGAGGAAGCCGGTCTTGATCTGATCCATATCCGAGACCAGGCCCCAGATACCGCCAAAGAGTGCATTGGTCTGCAGGGGATCGACCTGGGTGGGAATGGTCTTGGGGGTGGTGCAGCAGAAGTAGTTGTCACCCACCTGGAGATGGTCACCCGCCTCCCGCACCACGGTATCCCCGTTCAGGATCTGTTTACGCAGGGGAATGGTGTCGTTATAGGCGGTGAAGTTGTGCTCGGGATATCCGGTCGGATAATGGTTGAACAACCGCCGCGCCCATTCGAGCAGATCGCCCGGCTGCAGGGAGCGCGGCGAGAGCAGGGCTGCCTTGAGGGTTTCAGTGATCTGCCGTTTGATGTCCTGGAGAGGCTTGGCCTTCTCCCGGTCAATGAACTCCTCGGGGCTCGGCGCCTCAGGCATATCGCCGGGCAGCTTGACCGCAACGAACAGACGGAAGTTGCGCACTGGGATATTGGAGCAGGCTGCCAGGCCTTGCCTTCCCTGTTCCATGAAATCGACAATCTGGTCGGTGCTGGTCTGGACGATGATGTCCGTCACCGTTCTGCTCTCGCGGTAGCTGGAGAGGATCGGGGCAATATGGGAATCGGCATGAAGGATCAGTTGAAGCACGCTCCCCTTGGGCAAGCCGGCCCGAAACAACCCTTCCAGCGAGGTCAGAGCTTTGGGGCCGGCAAAGGTTAGCGGGGTGCATTCCCAGAGCATGCCCAGACTGCAATCCTGATTGAGGTAGATGTCGAGGTTGTAGTCGTAGGCCAGATAGTTCAGGTAGGCGGAGAACGGATGCCGGTTGGTCATCCGCCCAAGGTCAGCCTGCTTGAGATGTACTCCAGGACCAAGGCCGATTTTTTCTAGCATGGCAATCATGGCTTTTTCTCACTGACCTCGGTCAGCACCCACTGGGAGGGCTCGATCTCCAGATAGGCGTACCGGGTCATGAACAGTTCGTTGTTCTCGCCTTTGTAGGGTAACAACAGCACCCGCAGGATCTTGGGCGGATTGAGTACCGGGGTTTCCGGCGCTTCCAGCAGATCGGTCAAGACTTTGTAACGGCTGTTCTGGGCCTCGATCTGGGAAGCGTTGGATGTTGCCTCGTTTGTTTGACCGTCAGGAAGCCGGGCTTCCTTGTAGGCCGTTGGCGTATCCAGGCACTTGCCCTCACTGTCCTTGGCTTTGCAGCGGAAGTTTTCCTCATAGGGATTTACCGCATCCTTGACTCCGGTACAGCCGGAGACCAAGACGAGCACGGCGAGGCAGGCGATTATTCTCATCATGGCATATCCTCGTTTACTGTTGGGCAAACTCATTGTTCTTGATGTCCCTGATCTCCAGTTCCTTGCCCTCGGAGATGATGACCGTGATTTTTTTGGCTGCACCGACCTCGATGACCGGGGTGGTCTGCTTCACCAGATCGAGGTAGAAATCGCTCATGGTCTGGGCACCCTGGGAGAGGCCGGTCCCCAGAGCGGACTTGCCGACCTGGGAACCGTCGATGATCGAAGTGGAACCCAGTGGTGAGGTCGAGGTGGTGGTGGCCGAGGCCTTGAGGGCATCACCGGCGCCTTCGAACAGACCGGCGACAATGGCCCGGACCGTAGCCGCGCCCATGCGCGAGACCACCCGGCCGGAGAGTCCAACCTTGGAATCAGAATCGGTGACAAAGCCTTTCACCTGGGCATCGATCACCGCCTTGCCCTCGTTGCTCAGGCAGGAGAGCGAGACCAGCCGCACATCGGCCCGTTCCTTGTCGAGTCGCCCCACCGCTTCGGCAACCACAAAACAGCCGGAGAGTTCAGCCTTGATGTCGTTGGGCAGGACCGCCGGGGTCTTGATCCGCAGCAGCAGCGGTTCCGGGCTGTTCTTGCTTGTGCCCGAAGTGGCTGCGTCAAAACCGGTCAGCAGGTTGGCCTCCATGAATGAGGGCGGCAGGTACACGGTCCGGCCTTTCTTCTTGGTATCCCCTTTGGGCAGGCTATCGTTCTTAACCACCGTGATCTTACCGACCCGCTTTTTGTCCTTTTGATTGGATGCAGGTGCGATATGCGGATTCTCCTCACCTCCGGCTACCGGTTGCTGCAGGGGCGGAGGAAAGGCAGCCTTGCCGCGTTCGATCTCGACGGCTTCGGGTATCTTGGGCAGTTCTTTTTCCCTAACGGGTTTCTGATTGCTCTTTTCAGTCGCTTCCAGGTCTTTCCGGCCCCGTTCCAGATCCCGTTGCATGGTGGAGACATGCCCTTCAAGCTCTTCCAGCTTGCGGCGGTACTCGCGGACAATGGTCTTCTCCATCAGATCCGGGTCAAGCCGGGTATTCTGGCCGCGTTCATTGCTTTGGTTGGGCTGGTGCGTCGATCTGGAGTTGTAGCCGGTCACCACCAGCACCAGGAGGACGGCGCCTATCAGCGACCAGATGACGATCTTCTTCCGTGCCGGTGTGAGCCGATTGAACCGTTCCTTGATCTTCATCGCTCAGCTCCGGCATCCAAGGTAGTCATGGCTCTAGCGGGCAGATCCTTGCGCTCCACTACAAAGACCCGGGTTGACTGCTTGGGCTTGAGGTTGTGCTGTTCGATGGCCACCGCCAGAATCGGGTTGCCGACAGCGGTAGCGAGAAAGTTTTTCTCGGTCAGTTCCAGATCCATGGCCAGCCGTGAGGTGGCCTTGAAGGACTTGAGTCGCAGGCCGACTCCTTCGATTTCGACCACCTGCTGCCGGACCAGGTCGAGGTCCGGACAGAGGTGCACAGGTTGTTTTTTGTCAATCACCTGATAGCTGGAAGGAAACACCCCGTCGTAGGCCTCCTTGATGAGCTGCAGGGCCTGCTTCTCCAGGGGCATGTTCTTATAGCGGGCGATGTTCTTCTCCACGGTCTCGCTCTTAGGCAGGGCAAGCCGGACCGTAACCGCGTTGATCTCAGTCGGGGCACCGATAATGGTGTAGACCGAGCCGTTGCAGACCGCGTAGATCTCGCCGGGTTCCTTGCTGTACTTCAGCTTGCCGCCCACCTCCTCAGCAGTGAATTTAATGAAGGCATTGTTACCGGAGAAATGGCCGGTCAGCCCCTTCTCTTCGGAAAAGATCAGATCGCTCATCTGCCCGGGGCAGACGATGCGGTTGATCTCCTTAGCCGAGAGTTCCACCATGGTGGGCACTTCGGCGGGAACGCCCTCGCCGGCCACAGCAGGACCAGCAATCAGCACAAAGCAGCATGCTGAAAAGAATACTCTCTTCATTTGTCACTCCTTTCTTCTCCGGATTTTTCCTTCTCCTTGAAGGCCAGCAGGGAGAAACGGCCGTCACGGATCTGATAGTCGAGGAAATAGGTCCGGGTGGTGTTTTCCAGTCGAGAGTTGCCGGTGTACTGCTTCAGATCGCCAAACACCTCGATGCGGTTGTCCTTCATGGTCAGAATCTGCGGATAGAACACCGAACTGACCTGGGACTCCTCGATCCGGCCAGCCAGCGAGTACCAGAGGGTGGAAGCCTCGGGGTAGGACTCGGGGGCGTAGTAGACCAACAGTTCATTGAACTGCTTTCTCGCCGTACTGGGTGAGTAGGTGGTAGCCAGGGAAACTATCCGCCGGCCGATGTCCTGGATGTAGGCCTCGGTCGGCTTGCCCTGGACAAACTCCACCGTGCCGGTCATCTGCGGCGGAATGAGGATCACCTTTTGATAGCGAACCGCCCGGTAGGCCATGAAGGAGGTGAACATCAGGCAGACGGTCAAGACGATGACTACAAACTGGAGCAACCGGTTGTGGGCAAAGAGGTTGCTGCTGTGTTGCACATAGGTGTTGAGTTTCACTCGTGGAACTCCTGTTCAAAGTAGCCGGGGTAGTTTTTCATTTGCAGCAAGGCGCAGGCATAAAGCAGGTGCTTGAGAAATCCTCTCGGCTTGCTCCGCTTGGTACGGGTGTAACCGTACTGGATGCCGACAAAGACGATCCATGCCAGGCCGCCGTAGATCAGGGCCACCGTGAGGGTGAACAGAAAAATGGCCAGCTCATCGACCTCAAACCATAGCACCTGGAAGGGGCGGGATAGGTACTGGGGGAATTTTCGGGATGAACTGGCCATGTTCCCCTCAACAGATCAAAGCACCGATGGTCTCAACCACGGTATTGGCCCGGAGCAGAAAAGCCCCGCCCAAAACCACACCAGCCGCCGGCAGGATCATCTGCCGGATGGCCAGGATTGCGGCCACACACATGCAGGCCACCCCACCAGTGAAGCCCACCGGGCCAAGCAGGATCTGGTTGACCCCGATGTCGTAGAGGTCATAGGCAAAGGAGCCGGTCGCCGGCACGGTCATGGCCAAGGCATTGCCCGCCCTGATCAGGGAGAGCAGTACGGCGGCCATCCAGGTTGCCATGTTCCAACGATTGCGGAAGCGTTTCATCTTAGTCTCCTCCAAAGAGATTTTTTGAAGTATCTGCCGTTCAGGCAGGTTAAGGCTGAATGATGGCGAGTTCTACTCGCCGGTTGTTGGCCAGTAGGTTGTTCCCATGTATGGGCTGCCGAGAGCCCATGGCCTTCACTGCGGAGACGGTGTAGCCATGGGTACGAAGAACCGCCGCCACCCCTTCAGCCCGCTCTCGGGACAGGATGAGGTTGCGATCTTCCGTCCCCAGCGAACAGGTGTGCCCAGTGACGATCAATCCAGTCTCCGGAGCAATGTTGCATTGGGCCAGGGCTGCCAGTAGAGATTCTTGCTCGGTCTGCGACAGCTCAGTGCTGCCGAGTTGGAAATGCACCACCGGAAGCACACAACCATCCTTGGCCTTTGCGGTCCTTTCCTCGCACGCAGGCTGGCGGTGGTTGGGTGTGCTGGTAAGTATGAAGGTCTCCCGGTCAGCCAAGCGCACGGTCTCGCTCAACAGAGAAAAGCGCTCCTGTCGAAACTCCCTTGCGGTAAGCAGGGATCCGTTCAGGAGCAGGCCAAGGACCAGTATGCAGATCATCTGAGCGTTCATAGTTTCCTCACTCTCTTTTTTCCGGGGTGATGACCTTTTTTGGGCAAAAAAATGATGCAGGAGCAGTATTGCCAGGTTCGGTAATTGCCAAGAAACGTTGTTTCTTATTTCTTAGTTTGCGCTTCGTAAGAAATCGGACTGGTCCGATTTTTTCTTTTCCCGATGCCGGGCGACCTGCGCTTGGGTGCGAATTTTTCGTATCCGTTTGATTTGATATTTGGTCAACTCGAACCGGAAGGTGGTCTGGATTTCTTCGATGACCTGCTGCAGGGGAAGGCGGTTCCCTGTTTCCTGGTTGAAGTAACGGGAATAGGCGTAGCGTTCCCATTTCGAATTCAAGGCCACGGTCTGCACAAATTTTTTCCTGGCATTGAAGGACATTCGGGAGATCTGCGAGCGAAGGACGGTTTTGTTGCCCCAGACCTGTTCCAGTAGGT
>Ga0209016_1000997_pt1 | contig 26606 bp, 13 predicted proteins | sample EPASupsiteSAE305_FD_187265 | JGI IMG/M metagenome (GOLD analysis project Ga0209016, IMG submission 187265) | Bioremediated contaminated groundwater microbial communities from EPA Superfund site, New Mexico - SAE3-05 (SPAdes) (version 2) | ecosystem: Environmental > Aquatic > Deep subsurface >...
GAAGGGCCAGGCCGACCGCCTCGTTCCTGCAGACCGACCGGGGCAGGCCCAGGCTGTTCCGGGAAGGGAAACTGTCGATAAAGATGGTAAGGGTATCAGAAAGAATAAATTGACCCAAACTATCGGCAACCCTTACAGAATATACCCCTGCCGCAGTCAAAGAGATTTTTGAGGCATCCAATCCGCTGCCCTGCCACACATAATGGTAACCGCTACCCAAACCCGTATCCCAAATGAGGGTATCCCCCAAACAAAGTGTAGTATCATTGCCTGAAACGGGGTAGCCAATCGTAGGATAAGTAACCTTCATTCCGTCGCTGCTTTCTACCCCGAATATATTGGTCACAGTAACGGCGTAGGTTCCGGCTTGGGAGACGGAAATGGCCGAATCGGTGCTTCCATCCGACCAGAGGTAACTGGTAAAATGCGGTCTGTAAGCTGTAATCGTGGTATCGGCAAATCCATACCCAATGGCGATGCTGCTTCCCAGTTCAACGGGTGGGGCGTATTTGGTTGAAAGATATGCGCCGATGTCTTCGCGCAGGCTGTCCGTCAACTGGGTGTTGTATACCAGTATCTCGAGTATTTCGCCGTTCAGGCTGCCTGCACCTATCGACAAATTGTTCAGTTGGAAACCCGAACCGTCTGCCCCGTTTACCGGGGTAAGCGGTGTATTGTTGACCGAAAGGTAAGTTGTGGCCGGCGAAGCGGCCCCATCGGCAAAGCCGAAGCTGTGCAACTGGTAGTTTCCGTAATCCTGTTTGGGGGAAAAGTACCTGTAATTATCCCCGGAAAGGTAAATAATGGGGTTGAAGCTGCTCCCGTAGTTGACGTGGTAGCCGCTGCCGAACCCGAAGTACTGGTTGCCGAATGCATTCCCTTTTGCCACCATGAATATTTCGGCAGTCCCCGCTTTCAGGGAATCGGTGTCCAGCAGATCGTTGCCGTCAAAGGCCAGGGACGGGTACCCGTTGAGCCTATCCCCCGACCACACCGGGCGGCTGGCGCTGTTGGGTTGCCGGGCGTGCACCCCGTTCCCGCTGACATCGTACAGTGTATCCACATAGCCCCCTGAAACCAGATGGACAGAATCTGCTTTATACCAGGCTTTTAGTCCCACCGAAGGCAGTTTCCTGTAACTGACCTCCTGTGTGCCTGAAAGGGTTTCCGCATGGCACACATTGAATGCCTTTACGCGCCAGAACCAGGTCCCGCTGTCGGGCAGCTGGTAACCATAGCCGGTGGTTTGGATGCTGTCGGTAAAATAGGCCGCGGTAAACCCTGCGTCCCTGGCTATCTCGAAACGGTAATAGATGGCATTATTGCTTGCACCCCAAGAGAATTCTATCGGCGTGTTGTCATAGGTCAGGTAGCTTCCCGGCGGGGAGGAAAGGCTAAAACCTCCGGACAAAGGCATTTCGTCGGATATTTGGATGACCTGCAGCAAACTGTCGGAGCAGCCAATGGCATTGGTTGTTTTTAATTGCGCATTATAAGAACCTTCAAGCAGGTACTGGTGGGCCGGGTTTTGGAGGGTCGAACTGTTTCCGTCGCCAAATTGCCACAGATAACCGGAAACGGGGACTTCTGTTTGGGAGGTGTCTGTAAATTGTATAAAAGAGCCGGTGCAGTGCCGGGTCCCCCATAGCACGTCGAAACCCGCTTCCGGCCGGGCCCTCACCACAATGCTGTCCTCATAAAAACTGCTGCAGGCACCAGAGGCCGCGGTCAGGCGGGCCAAAAACGTATCTGCCGCCTGGTATAAATGTTTCGGGTTGGCCTGTAAAGACGTGCTGCCGTTGCCAAAGCTCCAGCTATAGGAATCAATGGTGCCGGTGGTGATGGTTGATTGGTCGATAAAGGTGGTGCTGTCACCGGAACAGACGGTATCTGCCGCAAACAGGACAACCGGCGCCTCCCCGGAGATGCCATACGTGTTGGTGTCCCTGTCCGTACAGCCCCCCATGTTTGTCACCGTTACGGAGTAATCACCCGCGGTACCGATGTTTATGTAGCTGTTCGTACTCCCCGTGCTCCACAGATAGCTGCTGATGCCCTCGCCCTGAAGGGCCAGGCCGACCGCCTCGTTCCTGCAGACCGACCGGGGCAGGCCCAGGCTGTTCCGGGAAGGGAAACTGTCGATGGATACAAACAACGTATCCGACTGCCGATAGTCCCCTTCCATGTCTGTTACTTTTACCCAAAAGGATCCGGGTGATTTGATTGCAATTGTAGAACTAATTTGACCTGTTGACCATAGAAATGTATATCCTGTACTCAATCCAACATCCCAAATTAAAGAATCTCCCAAGCATAGAACGGTATCTTTGGTCTGAATAGGATAGCTAATTTGCGGATATTCTAATTCAATAAAATCGGAACTAGATATTCCAAATATATCTGAAACTGTGACAGAGAATGTACCTGATTGGTTAACCGTGATAGCCGAGTCCGTTGAGCCCGTGCTCCACAAGTAACCTGCAAAATGGCCTTGATAGGCGCTTATGGTTGTATCGCCAAAACCACTTGTTATATTGATGTTTGTTCCCAACTCTACTGGGGGTGAATATTTTGAAAGTAAATAATTGTAAATAGATTCTCTATCTGTTGATGAAAGGGTTGCACTATAAACAATTATTTCCAAAATTTCACCATTAAGTGAAGTTGCCCCTATTTTTAGATTGGTTAATGAAAAGCCTGACCCATCAATTCCAGCACCTGGAATTAAAGGGGTTTTGTTTATATTTAAAAAAGTTGTTGCAATAGAAGCATTACCATTTGCAAAACCAAAGTGGTGTATTTGATATTTACCGTATTCTTGTTTTGGCGTAAAGTACCGATATGTTGATCCTGCTAAATATATAATGGGATTTAAATTTGTTAAAAAATTGACATTATATCCACTACCAAAACCCAGGTATTGATTACCAAATGCATTTCCTTTTGCCACCATGAATATTTCGGCAGTAGAAATTCCTAAATCAGGGGTGTTTAAAACATCATTGCCATCAAATAAGATAGATGGTTCACCATTAAGTGAGTTCAAAATTAAAGAAGGCTGATTCCCAATTACACCCTGTGTCGCATTATTGCTGCTCCCTGAAAGATCATCCCATTGAGTGACTTTGCCTCCAGAAACCGTTATACCGGTATCGGATGAATACCAAGCCTTTAAGTTTGTAGTGGGAATTTGGCTGTAAATTAAATTCCCCCCAAAAACAATTATTAAAAATGCAAGTATTAATAATTTCTTGCTCATGTATTTGAATATATTTAAAAGCAAAGATAAGACGGGTTTTAATCAAAAAATAATCAATATTGGTATATATTTACCAGATATAATTATATCTGGATGAACGTCAATAAATCAGTAGCATATACCATTTTAACTCAGGTTCCTACTCAAATTTTGGGAATTATATCAGGAATATTTATTACTCGCATATTAGGAGCCTCAGGTAGAGGATTATATGCTATATTTTATGCTGACGTGGGATTATTCAACACCTTTCTTGGTTTTAGTATTACAACAGCAATTATTTATTTTTTATCAGCAAAAAAGTTAACTTTTAATAAAATATTAGGCATTTCTACGATAATATCTATGGCTTCGATTTTTTTAAGCATCATTATTTTAGTTATATGGCTCCAATTACCAATTACAGAACTTCTATTTCCTTCTAATTATATCAGTTGGGAATATATCGTTTGGTTTTTACTTTTTTTGAGTGCAACTCAAGTAAATTCAGTTTATTCAGGTTTTTTCCAAGGAGTCAAAGATTTTAGAGTTGTAAATATTGTAACATTAATAAATAGCATTATAAACATTGTTGTGTATGGTTCCGTATTTATAATTGATTACTTTAATTTTTATAAAATTGGGTTGCTTGAAATACTATTTTTAGCTCTTTTTGTACTGTTGATTAATTCACTGCAATGGCAAATGTATTTTAGAAAACAATTCCGCTATTCTTTTGATTTTAAATTTAATTGGGCAACAGACATTTCCCCTTTTGTTAAATATATGGGGTTAGGTCATTTATCGAACATCATTAATTTTTTTAACTATCGCTTGGTACTTTGGATATTAGCCTATTATTTAACCGATGCAGATGTTGGGATATTTGCTTTAGCAGCAGGTTTAACTCAAATGTTAACTTTTATATCAAACCCACTTTCACAAGTTTTATTACCATTTTTAAGCTCTGAAACCAGTAATTCTCGAATTCAAACTTTTTTAAAATTTGCCCGATTCCACTTCTCCCTTATTTTGATCTTAGCATTGATTGGTGCTATTATTGCCCCAATATTAATTCCTTTTCTGTATGGTGCTGAATTCAATGCTTCAATTATTCCTTTTGAAATTTTGTTGGGTGGTGCATTATTTTCATGTCAATCCCGAATCTTTGCTGGCTTTTTAATGGCTGACAACAAGGTTAAAATTAATCTTTGGGCAACCATAATTGGTTTTTTACTCACAATTTCGTTTAACTTTATACTCATTAAAAATTTTGGGATAATTGGAGCTGCATGGTCATCTTTTATTACATATATGGGGATTTTTTTATTTATTTATGGGGCGATGCTGTTTTATGTAAAAATACCCAAATACAATTTATTTCTAATTAATTGGAATGACATCAGCTATGCAAGAGAAAAACTCAAAAGAAGATCAGAATAAAGTAATTGCCTTTTACGACGAATATGCTTCTAGACAAAAAACGGTGGGAATAAATCTTCGTCATCAGTCCATTAGAAAAAAATTACTAAATGCCGGATTAAAGCCAAACCATAAAATACTCGAAATTGGATGTGGGATTGGGACTTTAACCCAATTGCTTGTGCATGAGGTAAAAGAAGGAAGTGTTGTTGCTATTGATATTGGCAACAAAAACATTAAAGAGGCTCAAAGAACCTTGAGAAAACACAAAAATCTACAGCTTATTTGTGTCAATGCCGTGGAATATGACTTTAAGGATATGCAATTTGATGTTGTAGTTTTACCAGATGTATTAGAACATATTCCAATAGAGCAACATTTAATATTATTTGAGAAAATAAGCAATATGTTAAACCCTCTTGGATTCGTTTTTATTCATATTCCAAACCCTGCATATTTGGAATGGTGCCATATCAATCGGCCCGATTTAGTGCAAATTATTGATCAACCAATATATACCAGTATTTTAATTGAAAACACATTACCACACGGATTGATTATTTCTAAACTTGAGACTTATTCCATTTGGGTTAAAGATGGCGATTACGAGTATATCGTGATGCGAAAAAAAGGCTTTGAAGATTTTACTCAAAATATCGAAGAGAAGATTACACTTTGGGATAAAGTAATCTATAAAATTAAAGAATTTGGAAAAAAATAAGACACTTCTCCTGTTTACAGGAGAATTTCCGTATGGTAAAAAGGGGGAACCTTTTTTAGAGGATGAAATTTTGTTTTTATCCAAGGAATTTTCAAACATTTATGTATTTCCACGAGTGAAAAGTGAAAAAATACGGCCCTTGCCCACAAATGTGCAAATAGTTGATGTATTGGTTGCCGATTCTTTTAAAATTCTGAAACAATCTGTAATTGCCATTATAAAAAGTTGTTTTTGTATATTTTTTGAATCCCTTAAAACCCCAAAAGGGTTTAGGTATCTTGTTAATTTTCGTCATTTTCTGTACATCCGGATGGAGGCTGAGTTTTTATCGAAAAAACTTTTAAATTGGAGTAAAGTTACCAATCCAGGCAACTCCTTGGCATATTTTTATTGGTCTGATACTTCATTGTTGGCTTATACTTTGCTAAAAAGGACAGGGTATACCAACCCAATGGTTTGCCGGGCACATGGATTCGATTTATATGACAATAGGAATCTGGGAGGTTTAATCCCATTTCGATTAACCATGTACAAAACGGTTGATTCTGTTTATTGCATCAGCAATCACGGGAAAAACTATTTGTTGAATATCCTTCCAAAAAAACTTCGTCTCAAAATTAAACTGGCTTATTTAGGAGTAAGAGCACCGAAACAAATAACGGCGAAGAACGGCGAAACTCATTCCATTATTGTTTCCTGTGCAAGGATGGAGGGTTTTAAAAGAATTAGCTTAATTCCAGAAATTTTAAGATTGATTCAAACTCCAATTCATTGGGTACACTTTGGTGAAGGTCCTGAATTTGAAAGAGTAAAGGAGCAAATCAAACAACTGCCCCCAAATGTTAAAGTTTCGCTTATGGGGCAACTGACCAATTCCGAAATACATGAATTTTATGCTTCAAAATCAGTACGGTTATTTATTTCTTTAAGTCTTTCCGAAGGCTTACCGGTTAGCATGATGGAGGCCATCAGTTATGGAATACCAATCCTGTCCACATCCGTTAATGGTACACCCGAAATAGTAACACCCGAAACAGGAATCTTAATTTCTGTTAATGATCCCATTGAAACGATTGCCAAAAAAATCGAATCCGCATTAATGGAATCTCAATTTGATAAGGAGAGAATAAAAGACTTTTATTTTGCTAATTTTAATGCCGATAACAATTACCGCAAATTTGCAAAAGAGCTAGCCGAATGTATTTAGTAAAGAAAATAAAACGGAAAATCACTGATACGGTCATTAATTGGGCAGAATCGTTTAACCGTATTGACGAAAACGTCAGGATTCATCCTACGGCTTATATTAGAGCGAGCCGATTGTATGGGAATGTGAAAATTAATGAAAAAGCTAAAATCTATAAAGCAGAAATTAGCGGCTCCGTTGAAATTGGCCGTTTTACATCACTTTGGGGTCCGGGTATCTTTATACTGAGCGGAGTAAATCCCATAAAGATTGGCAATTTTTGTTCTATCGCCCGCAATTTAACTATTCAGGAGTATTTTCATGATTATAATAAACTTACGACATATTTCATTGGAAGGAATATCTTTGGAGAAGATATAAAAAAGGAAATTAAATCAAAGGGAAGTGTTGAGATTGGCCATGATGTTTGGATTGGTGCAAATGTCACTGTTTTATCAGGCGTTAAAATTGGAAATGGTGCTGTAGTTGGAGCTAATGTGTTGGTAACAAAAGACATTCCAGCATTTGCCATTGTAGGAGGTAATCCGGCTCAAATCATAAAATATCGTTTTTCCGATGAGCGTATCAAAGAAATTGAACAGCTCCAGTGGTGGAATTGGCCGCTTGAAAAAATAAAAGAGCATAAAGAATTGTTTTGAACAAACAAACTTGTTTGTTATTAATACCTCAAATCCGCGCAAAAAAGCTAAAAAAACGGAGGACTAAAATAAGGTTTACAAAGCTTACCCGAATGATAATTTTTCACTTATTTAGGTGAAAAACATCACTGTGTATGAAAATTTTGAATACAGATGTAATTTCTGAACAATATTTAGTGGAATGTTGTCCTTATTGGACAACAAAACACCGATCTTTGTGCTAGTATCTTTTTATTGTATAAAAAAGGAATTAAAGATGAATGAACCCTTATTGACTGTTTGCTTAATTACTTACAATCACGTTAGTTATATTGAACAAGCCATTGAAAGTGTTTTAATGCAAAAAGTTAACTTTACTTGGGAACTTATTATTGCTGATGATTATTCAACAGATGGTACCAGAGAGATAATAAAAAAATATAAAGAAAAATATTCAGATTTTATAAAATTAATTTTGCAAGAAAGAAATGTAGGCGCTGCAAGAAATTGGTTAGATCTTATTACTTCTCCAAAATCAAAATATATAGCATACTTTGAAGGAGATGATTATTGGACTGACTCCCTAAAATTGCAAAAGCAGATAGACTTTCTAGAAAAACATGATGATTTTGCTCTTTGTTTTCATAATGCAATAATTGAAAACCACCTAAGCGGTTCAAAAATATTGTTTCACACGAAAAAAATGCCTTTGGTTTTTTCGGGAGATGATTTACTAAAACAATGGTTGATACCCACGGCCAGTGCAGTAATGCGAAATGTAATCCCCGAGACATTCCCGTCCTTTTTTAACCAAGCAACACATGGCGATTTAGCCTTGTTTTTATATGTTACCCAATATGGTAAACTAGCTATGCTCCCTGAGGTAATGAGTGTTTACCGCTTAAATGAAACTGGAGTAACGAATAATTTTAAAGGAATAAAGCATAATCTTTCGCATATTGAGCAATGTCAGTTAATGAAAGATTACTTTAAACCGAAGTACTGGTATTTATTTTCGAAACGTATTTCTACATACTATCTATCAACAGCACGATTGTCTGCAAAAATCGGAAGAAAAGAAGAAGCTTTCAATTATTGTTTTAAGGCTTTCAGATGGTTCCCTTTAGTTTTTTTTGATAAATTTTCCGAACTTTTCAAACTTATAATTGAATTTTCTATTCCTTCAAAGAATGCCTAAAGCACTAATAAATGTAAATACCTGCAAACGCCTGTCGGAGGTAAAAAAAAATATTTTGCCTTTTTTATGGTTTTGTCACGAAAACACAGCGTTTGATTTTGTGTTATCTCTTGATGGAAATGATGAAACCTATCGTGATTTTTGTAAGCAATACTCAATTCCACTTATATACTCCATAGAACGGGAAGGGGTTGGTTTATCCAAAAACCGGGTGCTGAAACAATTTCCTAATTATGAATACTATTTTTTTATAGATGACGATATGGAATTGCTTAACTCAGAAATATTTGCATATTTTATTTCCATTCATCAAAAACTTCATTATCATCATCTAAGTTATAGTGTAAACGATAATTTACAAATTATTGATAATGAATATTATCAATTACATGGGGGCTTTAGGGGTGGTGGATGTTTCAATTTCTATTCAAAGGAAGCCTTGAAATTAATTGGTGGTTGGCATACGCATTTTGCAAAGTATAAACGTTTTGGTCATACAGAACATTCATACCGTGTTTTTTATAAGGATTTAAATCCTTATCCTTATATAGCAATTCAGAACATTTCAGATTATTTAATTCTGAACGACCCTCCGCATGTAACCAACATATCCATTGAGCAAAATCAAAACGAGTTGATTCCCGAAGAACAAGCCATGATTGACTCTGAACAAACCTATTTCCCGGTTACCACCCTTTCGGATTTTTATTTTAATGGTTTTGATGTGAGCATCCCCCACCTGCACCCTGATTTGCAAAAGGGCAGGTATGCGTTGCTAAAGGGGCGTGATAAAATTAGGGCTTGGGGCAATTTTTATTTTCATACGTTTAAGGTTACCAAAAACCCATTTTATTTAGCGGTTGGCCTACTTTTATACCCCAGCAATAATTTGTTAAAACATTGGGTAAAGCAAATTATTAAAAAGTAAACCGCGTTTGTTTGCCCTATAACGCAAACAAACGCTGAATAAATCATATATTTGCATTATAAAACAAATGGTAAATGGAGTATATAGCACGTGAAAACGTCATTGAAAAAATAAGACCATACATTGGGAATTCGCTTATTAAAATATTAATTGGCCAGCGAAGAGTTGGTAAAAGCTACGTACTGTATCAGCTAATGGATGAATTGTCTCTTAATTCGTCGCCCCAAATTGTTTACATAAACAAAGAAGATTTTAAGTATGATGATATTAGAACTTATGCCGATTTAATAAACTATGTTCAAAGTGTAGTTGAGCCCCTTAAAAAAGTGGCTCTTTTTATTGATGAAATACAGGAAATTGCATCCTTTGAAAAAGCGTTACGTCATTTTCAGTCCCAAAAAACATACGATATTTATTGCACGGGAAGCAATTCCAACATGCTTTCCGGCGAATTAGCTACCCTTCTGGCAGGTCGTTATATTCAAATTCCTATTTATTCGTTGAGCTATTCCGAATATTTAATATTTCATCAAAAGAATGATTCAACCGAGAGTTTGATCGAATATTTAAAATTCGGGGGTATGCCACATCTGATAAATTTACACTATAACGAGGAGGTTTATTATGAATACCTTCGTAATGTATTTAATACCATTGTATTAAAAGATATTGTGGCTCGGTATAGTATCCGGAATGTTCCTTTTTTACAGGATTTAATTCGTTTTCTGGCCAATAATTTAGGAAGCATTGTTTCAGCAAAACGGATAAGTGACTTTCTTAAATCGCAACAGATAGCAGTTCAATCCCGCTCGGTTCAGGAATACTTGTACTATCTCGAAAGTGTTTTTTTCATTGAGCGCGTAAAGCGTGCTGAGATAGAGGGGCGTAAAATATTTGAAATTGGCGATAAATTCTATTTCGAGGATGTTGGAATGCGAAATGCCATTACCCCCTTTCAAATGAAAGACATGGGCAAGTTATTGGAAAATGCGGTTTACCATCACCTTCGCATAAATGGGTTTACTGTTTTTGTGGGTAAAATGGGAGATAAAGAGGTCGATTTTATTGCCGAAAAAGGAAACAAGGTTTATTACATACAAGTTGCTTATTTAATTGTAGATGAATCAACCTATAAAAGGGAGTTTGATAATTTATTGGCTATTAGCGACAATTATAGAAAAATGGTAATTAGTATGGACGAAATGGCACAGGGAAATTATAAGGGCATTGAACATTGGCACATTCGCAAATTCTTAACAGATTTTTAAATAGGAGCATGTCTCATCAATAATTGAATTATGAATAAAACCCCATTAGTTACCGTCTTAATGCCTTGCTTTAATGCCATGCCTTTTTTACCTGAGGCCTTGGAATCTATTATACATCAAACCTATTCCAATTTAGAGATTCTTTGTATAAACGATGGCTCCACCGATAATACAGGAGATGTACTTGAAGATTATGCAAAAAAAGATGCCCGTATTAAGGTTGTGCATAATGAAACAAACCTGAAACTTATCCGATCTTTAAATAAAGGTATTGAACTGGCACAAGGGGAATATATTGCCCGTATGGATGCTGACGATATTACTGATTTGAGAAGACTTGAAATTCAAATAAACTATTTTTTGGAAAACCCAGATACCGATATTTTATCAACAGGGTCCTATAATTTTAGTGAAGAAGGGTTTGTTTTTTCCCGAAAAACGCCTCGGGCTCATTACCCCGAAACAGTCTTTTTTGCTTCATTTTTTTATGTTCCTATTGGGCATCCGGAATTACTAATCAGAACAAATGTATTAAGAGACAATCCCTTTTTGTATGAAGACTACGCTTTACACACCGAAGATTATGAACTTTGGTCCCGGTTGGCCCGGTTGGGTTATAAATTAAAAAATATCGATAGTCCTCTACATTTTTTTCGTAACAATTCACAAAGCGTAAGTCGAAAATATACTACGATACAAGATGAGAACTTTATCATTTGTGCTAATAGGCATCATTTTGAATATACCAATTTTGAATATCCCATTGAAATAACTTTAATCTTAGCAAACAGAATAAATAAATCGGTCACTCTAAAACAATTCAAAACGGCTTTAAATGAATATAAAAAATTTAAAAGCTATTTCATTGAACGTGAAAGTATTAATGATGAAACAGTTCTAAAAGAAATTGATATCATCTATTTTACGCATTTATTCGATATAAGCTTTCAAATAGTCAAAACATGCCGCCCAAAACTGAAATGTTATGGCATATGGATGATAATTAAACACAGCAAAATGTTCTTTTATCGGAGAGCAATAAATTACTTCTTCAATAAAATTCACTTCCTCAACAAAAAAAGGGTTAGTACATTTAAAACGGTTTACAAATGAGAAACATCGTTTTGATTTGAAAACCATTGCGTTAATAGCATGAGTATCTGCATTTGATACAGTAAAACTTTACCGCCTGAAGATAAATTCAATTATATCTTCGTAGGCCAAGGAAATTTTAGCAGCCGATATGATAAAATTACCTGGTACGGAGCACTTTTAAAGAGACATGGAACCGGGGAATTAAAACATTCATTCTTATTACTTTCAGCCTTTAGTTCCATTCCCTTAATTCATTAAGTTGGAGGAGGGCGGGGGTGAGGAGCCGTAATCGTTTTTTATAGATAAACGACATTGAAATTTAATTGCTAATTTTGCGCCATAATAATATCAAGAAAAACCGCTTATGGCAATTATTCGCGTTACGAAAGAATTTAGCTTTGAAATGTCGCATGCCCTGAAAAACTACAATGGTGCCTGCAAAAACATCCACGGCCATTCTTACAAGCTTTTTGTTACGGTTATCGGAACTCTTTCCACAGCCCCCGACGACCCTAAAATAGGGATGCTTATTGATTTTGGCGATTTAAAGAAGATTGTAACCGAGCGGATAGTTAAAGTGTTCGACCATGCCTTTGTGCTCAACAACCAGGAGGAGCTTAGCTGCAACGCGTCGCTTCACGAGATGTTTTCAAATACCATTTATGTACCCTACCAGCCCACTTGTGAAAATTTAGTGGCCGATTTTGCCCAACGCATTGAATCCTTTTTGCCCGCGCAAGCCAAATTATTCAGTGTTAAACTGTATGAAACAGCTACCTCTTTTGCTGAATGGTTTGCTTCCGATAACAATAGATAAAAACCAATAAATCAAAATTATAAAACATTAAAATATTTTGATTATTCCATTTATGGATTCACCATCCATGCCAGTAAAAGGGGGTTTCAATCATTTTCAAGGGATTGTAAAGAGACAGAACAGTTTCAGGAATTGATTTACTTTTTTCTGTAGTAGGCAAGTGACAAAGGCTCCCTTTTAGTATATTTACCCTTCATCTAGCTTAAAAAAACATGTCTAAAAAAACAATTTTCCTCCTCGATGCTTATGCGCTGGCTTATCGGGCCTATTACGCGTTTATAAAAAACCCGAGGATTAACTCGAAAGGTGAAAACACTTCGGCTATTTTTGGTTTTGCCAACGCCCTGCTCGAAGTGATTCAAAAACAGCAACCCACCCATTTGGGTGTGGTTTTCGATCCTCATGGGGAGACTTTCCGGCACAAAATGTATCCCGAATATAAGGCCCACCGCGAGGCAATGCCCGAAGATATGCGCCAATCCATTCCTTACATTAAAGAGATGATTGCCGCCATGAACATTCCGGTGCTCGAAAAAGAGGGTTTTGAGGCCGACGATGTGATAGGGACCTTGGCAAACAAAGCAGCATTGGCCGGTTTTGAGGTGTTTATGATGACTCCCGATAAGGATTACGCCCAATTGGTTACCGATCGGGTTTTTGTTTATAAGCCGGCCCGATCAGGGAATGAGGTCGAAATTTGGGATGCCGCCAAAGTAAAAGAGAAATTTTTGGTGCCCCCTGAAAGCATGATCGATTTGCTGGGCCTAATGGGTGATAGTTCCGACAATGTTCCCGGATGCCCGGGTATTGGCCCCAAAGGGGCAGAAAAACTCATTTCCGATTATGGCTCCCTCGATGGGGTTTACCAGCATATCGACGAATTAAAAGGTAAGCAGAAAGAAAACTTGTTGGCATTTAAAGATCAGGTGCTTTTATCGAAACAATTGGTCACCATTGATACGCAGGTTCCGATTGATTTTGATGAAGGCTTGTTTATTATTGAACCACCCAATGCCTCCAAAGTAAAAGAACTTTTTGAGAGGCTCGAATTCCGCACCTTGTTGCCAAGGGTTTTACAAATGGGGAAAGTTGAAACAAAACTGAAACCGGCAGCAAAACAACAGGAATTTTTTCAAGGCTCGCTATTCGATTTGCCCGTGGAGCCTTCTGTACCAACCGTTGAAGACTCCTTTGAGCATTTTCAGCCAGAAAAAGTTCAATATATGTTGGCCGATACCAAAGAACTTCAGCAGAAACTGGTAAATGAATTGCTGGGTTCATCCGAAGTTTGCTTCGATACCGAGACCACTTCACTTGAAATCCATTCAGCAGAATTGGTAGGCTTTTCTTTTACAAATAGTTCACATAAGGCTTGGTATATTCCTGTTCCACAAAACAGTAACGATGCCAAAGAAATTGTGGAAACTTTTCGTCCATTTTTTGAAAGCCACAACATATTAAAGATTGGACAGAATACAAAATATGATATTTCAGTGTTAAAGAACTACGATGTTGAGGTTTCCGGACCCTTTTTCGACACCATGATTGCCCATTACCTGATTCAGCCCGACTTCAGACATAATTTGGATGACATGGCACGTCATTACCTCAATTATCAAAACATTACCACTGAGGAATTGATTGGAAAAAAGGGGAAAGGCCAGATAAACATGCGGCAGGTTCCGCTTGAAACCATAAAGAATTATGCCTGCGAGGACGCCGATATCACCTTTCGCCTGTATCCCATCCTGAAAAAGGAACTCGCAAAATGGAACCTGACCCAGCTTTTTTACGACATTGAAATCCCGTTGGTTCAAGTGTTGTCCGACGTGGAATATCAAGGGGTACGCATCGATAAAAAAAGTTTAAATGAGTATGCCGTTGTTCTGAACCAGGAGGCAGACTCCATTGAAAAACAGATTTATCAATTGGCGGGTGTGGAATTTAATATTGCTTCGCCCAAACAATTGGGCGACATTCTGTTTGAGCGTTTAGCCATTTCGAGCGATGCAAAAATGACCAAAACCCGACAGTATGCCACGGGAGAGGATGTGTTGTTGAAGCTGAAGGACAAACATCCGATCATTTCCCTGATATTGGATTACAGGGGAATTAAAAAACTGGTTTCCACGTATGTGGATGCGCTACCGGAACTGATACATCCCAAAACGGACAAGATACACACCTCGTACAACCAAACAGTTACAGCCACGGGACGGTTGAGTTCAAACAACCCCAACCTGCAAAACATTCCTATCCGTGAAGAGCGCGGACGCGAAATCCGGAAGTCGTTCATCCCCAGCGATGAGGGACATATGCTGTTGGCGGCGGATTATTCACAAATTGAACTCCGGTTGATGGCGCACTTGAGCCAGGATGCCAACATGATTGAAGCTTTTAAACAGGGGCACGACATTCATGCAGCAACGGCGGCACGGATTTTTAACATCCCGCAGGAGCAGGTTACCCGCCAGCAGCGGGGTTTTGCCAAAGGGGCCAACTTTGGGATTATTTATGGCATTTCGTCCTTCGGGCTGGCTCAAAACTTAGGCATTAGCCGCAGCGAGGCAAAAAACATGATCGATAGTTATTTTGCCAGTTACCCCGATGTGAAAAAATTTATGGACGGGAGTATCAAAATCGTCCGTGAAAAAGGATTTGCCGAAACCCTCTTTGGCCGCCGCCGCTATTTGGCCGATATCCATTCCAACAACGCCATCGTGCGTGGGGCCGCCGAACGGAACGCCATCAATGCACCCATCCAGGGAGCCGCGGCCGACATCATCAAAATAGCCATGATCAATATCCATAAAAAACTGAAGGAGCAGCAACTTACTTCAAAGATGATTCTTCAGGTGCATGATGAATTGGTTTTTGATGTGTTTAAACCCGAATTGGAGGTTGTTCAAAAACTGGTGAAGGAGGAAATGGAACACGCCGTCGCTTTAAGCGTCCCACTGACCGTTGATTCCGGCTTTGGTTCCAATTGGCTTGAGGCGCATTAAATGTAACGTCGGCATGGCGCAGCCTGTCGGTATTTTGCGGCATGAAGGGTTTTTATGTTTAAAAGACAAATTTAGTTTTAACCGAAAACACCGACCGGGAGGTCGGCGTTACATTGTTGGAACGCCGACATGCTGAAAGCTGTCGGTAATTTGGGCATGAGTTTTTTCTTAGGAATCATTTTGGAGCAGGAAAGAAAACACCGACCGGGAGGTCGGCGTTACATAAAACCCTTTATTTAATGTACTAAATTTATTCTAAAAGTTGAAATCATTACTTTTCCTTAATATTATTGCCCAATGAACCCGCCAACAGAATACCGCCGCAGGCTTCCTCACATTCAACCCGAACAAGCGGTCTTTTTTATCACATTTCGGCTAGCCGGCACAATCCCAACGGCAATCATGGAAACGTTACATAACGATTATGAAAAAGCGGTTCAAACAAGTGAAAACCTGCACATAAAAATTTTGAAAGCCAAACAGGATTATTTTGAACAAATAGAAAACGTTTTAGATAGCGCCGAATTTGGTCCTACCTGGTTAAAAAACCCGGAAATTGCCCGGGTGGTTTCTGAAAGCATCCATTTTTATGATCAAAAAATGTATAAATTGGTGTGCTATTGTATCATGAGCAACCATGTCCATTTGGTGGCTTATTCATTTCAGAAGCCTCTTTTTCAAGTGATGAAGTCCCTAAAAACATATACAGCAAATGTGGCAAACCGCAAACTTGGTCGGTCGGGGAGTTTCTGGCAGCGCGAATATTTTGACCGTATTGTCCGTGATAAAAACGATTTGCACCAGAAAATTGAATATACCCTTAATAATCCGGTAAAGATAAATTTGGTTACACACTGGAGGCATTGGCCTTTTTCGTATTGTCATCCGGGTTTTGTGGATGAATGATCTAAATGTAACGTCGGCATGGCGCGTCTGGATCGCCGACATGCTGCAAGCTGTCGGTATTTGCGGCATGATTTTTTTCTTGCGAATTATTTGGTGTGCAAGAAAAAAACCGACCGGGAGGTCGGCGTTACATTGTTGGAACGCCGGCATGGCGCAGCCTGTCGGTATTTTGCGGTATGAAGGGGTTTTATTTAATGACAAATTATTTGCAGGAAGAAACCGGCCGGGAGGCCGGCGATCCTGATATGGAACGCCGACATGCTGAAAGCTGTCGGTATTTGTGGCATGATGGGTTATTATATTTAAAGCACAAATCTAGTTTTAACCGAAGAAATCGGCCGGGAGGCCGGCGTTCCAACAATGTAATGCCGACATGGCGCAACCTGTCGGTATTTGCAGTATGAAGGGGTTTTATTTAATGACAAATTATTTGCAGGAAGAAACCGGGCAGGAGCCCGGCGATCCAGGAAACCGGCCAGGAGTCCGGTGCTACCGGAACCAATTTCTTAACCATCATTTAACGATAGTTTCACTGGTGACATGAATTATTACAATTCATTTGTGTGGAAATATAATTGTATAGCAGAAATAATTCCTAAAAAAACTGATTTATTTAGTTGAAAACAAATTAAAAATAAACTAAATTGACACGTTTTTTCACCAAACACGAACATAATTACAACAATTATAACTGTTAGAAACATTTTATTTAGTACTAAATTAAAACAAACGTTTATGAGAAAAACTACACCTTGGCGCAGCAAAGTCTGGAACCGGCTACTGACGCTTTTGTTTTTATTGGCCTTTAGTCCCTACGGATGGGGGCAGGTTATAATAAGTCAATACATTGAAACCTCTACGGGCTCAACTCCAAAAGGAATTGAAATTTGGAATAATTCTGGTTCTACTATTGATTTTTCGACTTCAAATCTTGTATTGAATCAATACACAAATGGGTCAACAACTGCAACACTTTTAACAACCATTTCTACAGGTACACTTTTAAATGGAGCTGTATGTGTAATTGGTACAAATGCAGATGTTTCAGGCACTGGAACTGGTTTCAAAGATTTTGTAGAAAGCAATGGTGCTACTTTTTTCACACTCTCGGTTACTTTCAATGGAGATGATGCCCTTGAAATAAAAATAGGAGGGATTAGACAAGATGTTTTTGGGACGATTGGAACAGATCCAGGTTCTTCTTGGTCCGTATCCGGTGTTGCAACTGCAAATCAAAATATAGCACTTAAAACAGATATTGTAACAGCAGATAATGATGGTTGGTCAGATCCAAGTTTGAGATTTGAAACAAAAACAACGGATAATTCATTAACAGGTTTTGGAATAGCACCATTAGGTGCAGTCCCACCAACCCTTTCATCAACAACTCCTGTTGATGATGCCACCGATATTGCCAAAAATACTACCCTTTCCATGACCTTTGATGAAAACATAGTTAAGGGTACAGGAAATATTGTGGTTTACCAATCTTTGGACGATGCGGTTTTGGCTACCATTGATGTAACCACCGCCGATGTTTCGGTTACTAATGCTATAGCAACCATAACATTGCCCGGTAATTTACCATTTGGAACAGAATGTTATGTTAATGTGGATGCTACCGCATTTACCGATGCTTCGGCTAACGCGTATGCCGGAATTGGCGATAAAACAAGCTGGAGTTTTACCACCGCAGCAGCAAGTTCTGCCAAAGATGTTTTAACCTTTTCACTTCCCGGACAGGCGGCTTCGGCAACCCTTACCGATGGCGGAGCTTCGGGTACCATTACGGTTGAAATGCCTGCCACAGCCGATCTTTCTGCATTGGCCGCTACCTTTACCTTATCAGCCGGGGCTTCGGCTGCCATTGGCGTAACCCCGCAGGTAAGCACTGTTACAACCAACGATTTTTCGTCGGCAAAAGTTTATACCGTTACCGCCGAAGATGCCTCTACCAAAGACTGGACGGTTTCAACCTTCTCGCACCCCGATTTGGTTGCTGATGCTACATCAAACAATGTGGACAACAACCTTGAAATCACTTTTACCGACGATGCAACCTGGCGTTCGGCCATTACCGCCGTTAAAGTGGATGCAACCACGTTAACATTAACCGACGATTATACCATTGCATCAGGGACTATTACCCTGTTGGCAGGCAGCGATGCTTCGCTAACTGTTTCCGGAACCAAAACCATTACGGTGGTTGCCACTGGTTACACCGATGCCACTGTTTCGCAGGAAATCATGGTGGGTGCTATTAATACGACCAACTCTACGGTAACTATCGATCAGGCACTGGCATTATCCACCACTTCGGTGATTACCTTAACAGCGAAAGACCAGTACAACAACCTCATTTCGGGTTATGTAGCCAAATTCGATGCCACCGTTACCGATGGTTCTGCTACCACCAACGAGTCGTACACCATTAATACCGTAGCTTACGATGCAACGTCCAGCGATGTGGATTTATCGGCAACCAACGGTTCGGGCGAGGCCACGGTAACCGTAGTTATGCCTGCCACCGTTGATGGCGGCGACGGCCTTTCGGTTCAGTTGCAATTATCCGATGGTACTACCAACGTAGGCTCTGCCTATAGCTATTCGGCCCCGCTGACTCCCGATTTATCGGCATCAGCAACCTTAACCGAATTAACCCTTGATGGCGGAACCATTGAATTGACCGTTTTAAACGAAACTTTTGCCGATGCAACGTTAGATAAGGCCAATTTCAGCCTCAACAATGCGCCAACGGGCGTTACCGTGGATGCCGTTTCGTACGGAACCGCTACGACTGCTACCTTAACCCTTGCTTACGATGGTACCGATTTCGATGCCAATGTGACCAATCTTACCGTAACTTGTGCCGGAGCAGAATTTACCGGAGGCAATCCGCTAACTTCGAATAATTTGAATATCACAGCTACGGTTGAAACAACCCCAACAGTTACTACTGATGCAGCCATTACTACCAATGGTTACACTACCGCTACCTGGGGTGGCGATATTACCGATAACGGAGGCGAAGCCGTAACTGAAAAAGGGCTTTGCTGGAATACCACCGGAACACCAACCACTGCCGACGGCAAAACTACCGAAGGTGCTGTGGGTACCGAAATTACCGGTGATATGACAGGATTAACCGTAAACACGTTGTATTATGTGCGTGCTTATGCTACCAATATTGAAGGAACAAGTTATGGCGATGAACAAAGTTTTACCACGCTAACACCTTCGGTTACCTTAGATGTTTTAGGGGCATCAACCTACTATGCCGGCGATGTGGTTACCGTAACCTGGACATCGGGCGGAGTGGACAATGTGAAAATTGAATTGTACGATGGTACTTCGTACAGCGATTTAGTAGCTTCCACAGCTGCTGCCGATGGTACCGAAGATGTAACCATCCCGGCTGCTTCGGCTTACGGTGTTGCTTACAAAATCCGTATTTCCGATGCTTCCAATGCCAGTTACAATTCAGAAAGCAGTGCATTTACTGTAAAAGCAGTAACCGATAACCTGGCCGATTTAATTGCCATGTCAGCTAATTCTATCGTAAAATATACCGGTAAAGCCACGGTAACTTATACAAGGACATCACGGAATCAGAAATACATCCAGGATGCTACCGCAGCCGTTCTTATTGATGACAATACCACGGCTCCCGGATATATTACAGATACTTATGCTATTGGTGAAGGTATTTCCAATGTTGAAGGAAAAGTTACCCTTTACAACGGATTGATTGAATTAGTACCTCAAGCCACAACCGGAGAAAAAGTAACCGGAAACCCGGTAATTACACCGGAGGTTCGGACTATAGCCAGTTTAACACACGACGACCAATGTAAATTGGTAAAGATTGTGAATTATACCTTTGATCCTGCGGGGACCCAATATTTGGCCTCAGGCAATTTTGTATCATCAAAAAACTATGATATTACAGGAATTGCTTTAGCAACATTTGCTTACCGTACCGCCTTTAGTGAGGCAGATTATATTGGAGGAGTTATTCCAACAACGCCAATAACAACGGTTGCTTTGGTAGGCCAGTATAATACTCAAATGCAGATTACCGCCCGTAATTTAGCCGATTTCCAAAGTGCTGAAGCAACGGTGAGCTCCAGTGTTTATACCGTGGGAGCCAGCGATATTACTGCTGTTCCATACTCAGCTATATTAGCCGTGTTTGAATCGAACCTTACAGCTGTAACCGGAGCTACGTTTGAAACTTACGAAGCCGACGGAACCACTGTTGCTACCGACTTAGCTACAGGTTATAAAGTAATTGTTACTGCCGAAGATGGAATTACCCAACAAACTTACACCGTAACCAAAAATGCCGCCCTTACCGGGAAAGATTTTCTGTCGTATGCTTTTGGAACCAGTGTTGGGGTACTTACCGACCCGGCCATTGCTGTTACCGTTCCTTACACCGCCGATGAAACCAATTTAACAGCTACCTTTACATTGTCGGACGGCGCTTCCGCAAAAATTGGAACCGATGTACAGACAAGCGGTGTTACTGCAAATAACTTTACCAGTCCGGTAGTTTACACCATTACCGCCGAAGATGGAACCACCAAAGACTGGACGGTAACCGTAACTAAAGAGGCCACCCCTTCATCGGAAAAGGATATTTTAACTTTTTCAGTATTAGGTGTTGATGCTACCGTTACCAGTGGCGATCATACTGTTACGGCTACTTTGCCTTACGGAACGGATCGTTCAGCATTGGTTGCCACCTTTACCCTTTCTGCAGCAGCCTCCGCCAAAGTGGGAGCTACCGATCAGGAAAGTGGTGTAACTGCCAACGATTTTACCAATTCGGTTACCTATATAATTACTGCCGAAGATGCCACCACTCAGGATTGGGTCGTGACTATCACAAACGCGGCTCCAAGCACCGAGGCGTTTGTGACATCTTCCGTTTATACTGTGGATGGAACAGCAGGAACCATTACCAACGTACCTTTTGGTACCGACTTAACTACTTTCAAATCGAATTTGACACCTGCCACTGATGCTACTTTTGAAGTGTATCAGGCTGATGGTACTACTGTTGCTGCCGATTTGGCTACCGGATATAAAGTGATTGCAACGGCTCAGGATGGGGTAACAACCAAAACCTATACCATCACCATTGATGCTGAGGTTGTGAATCTGTTGGAAGAAAATTTCGATTATACCGCAGGCACCTACTTAACAGCCAATGGATGGACAGCTCATAGTGGGGCAGGAACAGCCCCAATTACCGTAGTTGCACCAGGTTTAGATTTTGCCGGGTATATTGGATCAGGGGTCGGAAATGCAGCAAGCATTGTTGAAACGGGTGAAGATGTGAATCGGACTTTTGTTTCACAAACCGTGGGGACAGTTTATGCGGCCATGATTGTAAAAACTTCTGCTACCAATTCTTCAGGTTATTTCTTTAATTTTGGGTTAAATCCATTTACCTCAACCTATTTTACCCGTTTATGGGTGAATGCTACGGGTGATGCCTTGGGAATCGGAACTGCTGTTTCTACTTGGGTAACCATTACTCCAGAAACCCCAACGCTTGTTGTGGTTAAATATAATATTGATACAAAGGAATCAAGTTTATACGTGTTTAATACTTTTCCAACAGAGGAACCTGCCGTGGCAGCAGCCACTTTTACCGAGACAGCCACTTCGGTTGGTGGTATCGCACTTCGTCAATTCAATGCTGCACAAGACATTACCATTGATGGTATCCGTGTAGCAAAAACCTGGGACGAAGCTGTAAAAGCAGGCAGTGACACTGACGCCCCCGTTGCAACTTTTGTTCCAGCAAATGGAGCTACAACGGTTGCCGAATCAAGCAATGTTACCTTATCGTTTGACGAAGATGTATTTAATGCTGCCGATGGTTCTGTCATTGCAAATGGCGATTTGGCTGCAAAGATTTCCTTCTTCGAGACAGTTACTCCAGCCAACACGGTGGCCTTTGCCGCTACTATTTCTGGCAACGAGGTAACTGTGGACCCAACAGCCAGCCTAACGCTGGGTATGCAATATACCGTGTCGTTATTAGCCAATAAAGTGGAAGATGCCGCCGGAAACGAAAATACCGAAAGCAATACAAGTTTTACCGTACGTCCTGCCAGTACCGATGCCACTGTTACCTCCACAGAATATACCGTGGACAATACCGGGAACACCATTTCAGGTATTTCTTATTCAGTAACATTGGCCGTGTTCAAGAGCAATATTGTTCCTGCAACTAGTGCCACATTTGAAGTGTATTTAGCTGATGGTACCACAGTAGCCACCGATTTGCAAGATGGTTATAAACTGATTTGTACTGCCGAAGATGAGGTTACTACAAAAACATACACCGTCAATAAGAATGCATTTGTAAATACCGAAACCAAAGTTCTTACGTATTCGTTTGCTGCCCAAACAGGTGCTGCTACCATTAACGAAACCAACCAAACGGTAACTGTTGAAGTGGCTTACGGAACCAATGTGGCAAATTTGGTAGCCAGCTTTACCTTGTCAACAGGTGCTACAGCCAAAGTGGGAACCGATGCTCAGGTTAGTGGAGTAACCGCCAATAACTTTACAAATCCTGTGGTTTATACTATAACTGCCGAGGATGCTGCTACTACTCAGGATTGGACAGTAACAGTTACTGTAAAAGCACCCAATACCGATGCAACTTTAAGCGATATGAAAGTGGATGGTACTTCTGTTACTGGTTTTGTAGCCAGTACGCTGGAATACACCGTGAATTATCCTTATGGAACCACGGCTATTCCCGCAGTTACATATACCCTAAACGATGTTGCAGCCAGTGCTATAAAAACCGATGCAACTGTAATGCCCGGAGCTACCACCGTTGAGGTGACAGCCCAGGATGGTATCACCAAAAACACCTATACAGTTAATTTTGCCTGGGATGCTGCAAGTACCGAGGCTTATGTAACTTCAACCGTTTATACGGTAGATGGAACCGCCGGAACTATTACCAATGTTCCTTACAATGCAAGCCTATCTGCTTTCAAATCGAATTTAACGGCTGCTGCTCATGCCACGTTCGAAGTTTATGAATCGGATAGTATAACAGTTGCTACAAATCTGGCTTCGGGTCAGAAAGTAATCGTAACAGCACAAGATGGAAAAACGAAAAAGGTATATTCTATAGCGCTGAATGAAGCTCTAGCTTCTGATTTGTTCTTCTCTGAGTATATTGAAGGTTCTAGCAATAACAAAGCCTTTGAAATATTTAATCCAACTTCGTCAACTGTTGATTTGAGTAACTATATGGTTAAACTCTCAAACAATGGATTGGGTTGGGGAATTACAACAACAGGTGCTGATACCCGATATGTATTGCCATTAAGCGGAACTTTGGCTCCTAAAGAAGTTTACGTTGTGACCAATTCATCTGCCAACTCTACCATTCTAGCTTTGGCCGACTTGGTATTGGTATATAGTGCTACTGCTAATGTTGGTGACGGAACCAATGTGGCATCATTCAATGGAAACGACGCTCTCGGTTTGTTTAAAAACAATGTGCTGATTGATGTATTTGGTGGCGAACTAATTATAACCAATTTTAATGTAGCAGGAACTCTGGAAGCCGCAAAAGATCATACCATTATCCGTAAATCATCGGTAATCAGTGGTAACACCGATTGGACAACATCAAGCGGTACCAATGCAGATGATTCGGAATGGATTGTTTCAACCTTAGACGATTTCACCAATTTAGGAAGTCATGCTTTAGCTGTAGTTGATGAAACTGCTCCTGTGGTTACTTTCAATCCTGAAAATGGGACTATCGGTGTTTTAGTCAGCACATCGGTTACCTTAGCGTTCGATGAGAATGTTTACAAAGCAGCCGACGGTTCAGCTTTTGCAGCAAATGAAGATGTTGCTTCGATGCTGGAATTCTATGAAACAGCTACTCCTGCTAACACTGTTGCTTTTGCAGCAACCATTAGTGGAAAAGTTATCACCATTGTTCCATCAGCCAACTTGGGCAACAACATCCAATACACCGTGGTGCTTAAAGCCAATAGTGTGGAAGATTTGTCGGGTAATGAAGCAGCCTTGGCTCAGGCTTCGTTTACCACTATTGATGCTGCTGCCCCGGTTGTAGAATTAACAGCCCCAGTGGGCGGCGAAACCTATTATGCCGGCGATAATGTGAGCATTACCTGGAACTCAGCCAACATTGCCAATGTGAAAATTGAGGCGTATGTTCCATCGAATACCACCTGGGAAGAGCTCGTTGCATCAACTGATGCAGCCGATGGTAACGAAACCATCACCATTCCTGCCGATGCTGCTTATGCTACAACATACAAAATCCGCATCAGTGATGCCACAAACGCAGCCGTTGCCGATAGCAGTGCTGCCTTTGCTGTAATAGCTGTGGCCGCCGATATTGTCCAGTTACGTGCCATGCCAAATGGCGCTGTTGCCAAATTAGCAGGTAAAGCTGTTGTTACCTTTACTCAAAGTAGCCGCAACCAGAAGTTTATTCAAGATGCTTCGGGTGCTATATTAATTGATGATTCAGGTGCAAAAATTACATCAGCTTATATAATTGGAGATGAAATGACCGGATTGGAAGGTTCATTAACCGAGTATGGAGGCATGAAGGAATTTGTTCCAACCAAAGATCCCGGAGCCCCAACAGCCACAGGTTTAACAGTAACTCCACAGGTTATTGCTTTGGATGAGTTTGCTGCTAGTTTTGAATCGTACGAATCGGAATTAGTGACTTTTGAAGCAGTTAAATTTGTTGATGCTGATGGTACCGTTGCTTTTACAACAGGCAAATCGTTCGGATTAAGCGATGGAACAAACACCGCGAATTTCTATACCAATTTCTATCAAGCCGATTATATTGGAAATGTTCTTCCGGTAACCCGGGGTGTGATCACAGGTATTGCAAATTCCAGGACAACAGGAAATTACATTACTTCACGTAACGCTTCGGAACTGGTTTTCCCATCGGACAACGCTAAATTGAGCGACCTTTTGGTTGACGGTACAACCATTTCCGAATTCGGTGCCGATGTGTTTGTTTATACCGTGGAACTTGCATCAGCAATAACTGTAGTTCCTACAGTAACAGCTACGGCAGCCGATGCAAATGCTTTGGTTGAGGTGGTGGCCGCGACCGCCATTCCTGGAATTACCATGGTAAACGTAATCGCCGAAGATGCCGAAACCATGCTTACTTACGAAGTCCGCTTTACCTATGAAACCCTGAGCAATGATGCTACATTAAGCAGCTTAACAGTTGATGGGGACACTGTAGCAGGTTTTGATAGTGATGTATTTGACTATTCAGTGATTTTGCCTTACGGAACAACTTCCATCCCTACGGTTGACGGAACAGCTACCTTTGCCAATGCTACTGTAGTTGCCACCCAGGCAACAGCGTTACCCGGTGATGCCACTGTTAAAGTTATTGCCGAAGATCAGGTAACTGAACTTACTTACACGGTTCACTTCTCAGTAATACCAAATAATGTGGCTACATTAAGCAGTTTAATGGTTGATGGTACTTTAGTGGAAGGATTTAGTGCCGATGTTACCAGTTATATGATGGCCGTAGCTTCTTCAGCAACCCCGGTGGTGTCTGCCGTAGCTACCGATACAAATGCCACCATCGGATACGAGCAAATTGCTTCAATTCCCGACACCGCTTTTGTAACTGTTACCGCCGAAGATGCAATTACCAAATTAATTTATCAGGTAGTTTTTGTAGATCAGGATTTGAGCCACGATGCTACTTTGAGCGATTTAACCGTGGATGGCGCTACCGTTACCGGATTTGATGCGGCTGTTTTTGAATACACTCTGGAACTTCCTCATGGAACAACCCTTGTTCCTACAGTAGGAGCTACATCAGCCAACAGTAATGCCGAGGTAACCCTTACCCAGGCAGCCGCCCTTCCTAGTGATGCCGTTGTTTTTGTAAAAGCCGAAGATGGCGTAAATCAAAACAGCTACATTGTTCATTTTATTGTGGCTCCAAATTCCGATGCTACCTTGAGCGATTTGAAAGTAGGAGGTACCACCGTGTCAGGATTCAGTGCTTCAGTATATGAGTACAGTATCGAATTGCCTTACAACACAACCTCTGCTCCTGAAGTTGCAGCAACAGCTACCGATGTAAATGCCGATGTGACTATTAC
>Ga0209016_1000999_pt1 | contig 26456 bp, 21 predicted proteins | sample EPASupsiteSAE305_FD_187265 | JGI IMG/M metagenome (GOLD analysis project Ga0209016, IMG submission 187265) | Bioremediated contaminated groundwater microbial communities from EPA Superfund site, New Mexico - SAE3-05 (SPAdes) (version 2) | ecosystem: Environmental > Aquatic > Deep subsurface >...
CTAAAATCCTCATACGTTACACGAATATGCTCATCGGCAGCAATGTACGAAATAAGTCCAAATGCCCCCATTGCTGAGAGAAAGTAGGCTACTAAGTAGTAGATGATGGAAGAAGAAGCACTCTCTCCTGCATAACCAATGGAAACAAATGCGATCAATAAATAACCCGTATGCACAATACTGGAAGCAGCGAGCATTCGTTTTAAACTCTCTTGGATAATCGCTAAAAAAGTTCCATATAAAAGTGTCGCAAGAATCACAACAATGAACAGAGTGTCCCAAATGTCACGAATCGGGTCAAGATCGATGAGCATCAAACGAAGCACAAACCCAAAAATAGCTACTTTAAACGTTGCCGCCATAAATGCCGTTACAGGAAGTGGTGAGCCATCGTATACATCGATCGTCCAGTTTTGAAAAGGAAACGCTGAGATTTTAAACAAGAAAGTCACCAGAACAAATGTACTACCAATGATGATGAGTGAAACGTCCTTTCCTATCAAAAGATCCAGTGTTTTGCCCATATCGCCCAAGATGGTCGTACCAAGTCCCGCATAAATAAATGCAGAGCCCAAAAGAAAAAATGCTCCGGAGATCGAGCCAAGCACTAAGTACTGGTAACTCGCTTCCACACGTTTATCATGAATCTTTTGAAAACCTATCATCACATAAAGTGCTAATGATGCTATTTCTAGAGCAATGAATGCCGTTAAAAGCTCATTGGCATGAACTAAGAACATCATGCCAAACACAGAGAAAAGAAAAAGAGAGAAGAACTCTTTTTTGAAATGACGTTTATCTTGAAAATAGTGTGTTCCAATCAGCGCAGTAACTAAAGCACCGCTTAAAATGATGGCATCAAAATAGACCGAATAACTGTCAACAATCAACATTTTAGAGAAAATTTCTTGCATTGGAAAGGCCGTAAAAAGCTTTCCAAAATAGTAAAAATCAGCTCCCAATGCCAATAGTAAGATAAGAGATGTAAAGAGCGAAAAACGCTCCATCGTTATCTTTTCCAATGGAGAAAGAAGCATTAAGAGGATCGCTCCAGCACCGACAATGATGAGTGGCAAAAGATAGCCTAGTTGTACCCATTGCATCACTGAACTCCTACATGTAAAATGTCGAGCAGATAGTACTGCAACGTAGGCTCGATTTTATATAAAAACAGATCGGGGTAAACACCCATCGCTAAAATCAAAAAGGCAAGTGGGAAGAGTCCTATGATCTCATGTGCACTTAAATCTTTCATTTGTGAAACATCGTTATCACTTTTAACTAAAACAGCTTTTTGAAAAACCCAGAACATATAGCTAGCCGCCACAAGCACTGTAAGAGCCGACAACACACCAAGATAAGGGTTATAGTGGAAAATTCCCAGTACGATTAAAAGTTCTGCGACAAACCCATTGGTTCCAGGAATACCTACGGTACAAAAGAGCATAATGGCAAAATAGAGCGTAAACCACGGTGCTTTAGTGGCGATGCCTCCGAGTGCACTTAACGAGCGAATGCCAAGATGTCGCTCCATCACACCCACTAGCAAAAAGAGTCCGCCAGTCGCGATAGCATGTGCAACGATTAAAAAAGAGCTTCCCATCATACCTTGAACATTCAGAGCAAAAACACCCGCAGTGATAAGTCCTAAATGTGAAGCGGAAGAGTAAGCAAACATCTTTTTAATATTCATTTGACAAATTGCAGCAATACCAAAATAGACCAATCCAAAAATCCCTAACGCTACAAAATAAGCGGAAAATTCTACAAAAAGGTCTGGGAAAAGAGGAATCATAAAGCGAACAAGCGCATAGACACCCAACTTTGCCATGATGGATGAAAGCAAGAAAACACCACCCGTTGGAGAGTTAGAGTAGGTTTGAAGCAACCAAGAGTGAAATGGAAAAAGTGGAATTTTGATAGCAAATGCAAGCATAAACCCAAAGAAAAGCAAGATTTTGTGTTCACGTGCAATTGTGGTGATGTTTATTAAATCTGAAAGTGCAAAACTCCACATGCCAAATTCATAGTAGTGTGCAACGCCCAAATAAAGGATACTCACGAACATAAAGAGTGAGCCCATAATAGTATAAATCGTAATCTTAAGTGTAGAAAAGACGCGATTGCCCGAGCCAAAAAGACCGATAATCATAAAAACAGGCAACAACATCGCTTCCCAAAAAAAGTAAAACAAAAAGAGATCAAGTGAAAAGAGTGTACCACTGATGCCTGATTGAATGAAGAGCATATTAATCCAGTAACTTTTAGAGCGTGCATTATTCCAAAGAAGCAGGTACGCACTAGGAATGAGTGTTGCAATAAGCATCAAAATAATGAGTGAAAAACCATCAATACCCAAACTATAGGAAATACCATAACTCTTAATCCACGGATAAAATTCTTTAAATTGCAGTGTCCCTGTCAATTCAAAATGGGCGTAGATATAAAGAGCAAGTGCGAAAATAACAAGAGAAACACCAAATGCGATATTACGTGTGGGGCGAGACGAAAGAGGAATAATCATCAGCAAAAAAGCGCTAATCATCGGTAAAAAGATAATGATGGAAAGAATACCTATACTCATGTTCTACCCTAATACATAAATCAAATAGCATGATGCCGCACTAATGCCCAACATCATAATAAGTGCATAAAGCCGTACATGCGCATTTTGCACAAGAGCAACAAGATGCCCTAGTTTAATAACCCCATAACTCAGTCCCATAATGAAGCGATCAACAATATTCACATCCAAATTTACTGCAAAAAATTCACTCAGTTTTTTAATAGAACGTACAAATAAAAAGTCATAGACTTCGTCCACATAGAATTTGTTATAAACAACACCTTTTGTTACTTCTTGATGCTTTGAAAAGTCATACGCACTAAATTTTTTATAGGCAATGCCAATACCCAATAGTGAGATAGCAACATTAAGTGCTAGTAACCACCACTCTGTTTCATGGCTGACATGCACTGCCCTCATGCCCCACTCGCCTAACCAAGTACCGATGAGATGACTTCCACCTAAAAGTGAAGGTAAGCCTACAAAACCTGCGCACAAAGAGCCAATGGCAAGAATAACCAAAGGTGCTTTCATCACCCACGAGACGTCGTGTGGATGGTGGGCATGTTTTATGTTCTTGCCCTCAAACACCACAAAAAAGAGTCGAAACATATAATACGCGGTCAATACTGCACTGCACACAGCAATGCCCCAAATCACATACTCTCCACTGCTAAATGCGACCAATAAAATCTCATCTTTACTGAAAAAGCCTGCAAAAGGAGGAATACCACTAATCGCTAACGTAGCGATCAGCATACTCATATAGACCACAGGAGTAACATGACGCATTTTGCCCATCTTGAAGATATTTTGCTCATGATGCAGAGCAACAATCACTGCACCCGCACCCATAAAAAGAAGAGCTTTAAAAAAGGCGTGTGTAAAGACATGAAAAAGCGCACTACTGTAAGCACCCAACCCAACGGCGATAAACATATACCCTAGTTGAGACATCGTAGAATAAGCTAAAATCTTTTTAATATCACTCTGCTTTGTAGCGATAATAGCAGCGAACAGTGCACTAAACGCACCTATGTACGCTATGAAAAGCCCAATAGTTGGGATGAGCTCGTACAAAAAAGCAAAACGGGCAACCATATAAACACCAGCTGTTACCATCGTTGCTGCATGAATCAGTGCTGAAACAGGTGTCGGTCCTGCCATTGCATCAGGTAGCCACACATACAGAGGTATCTGAGCCGATTTTCCCATCGCGCCGATAAAGAGCGCAATGCCTACAAGCTCCATAAGCCAAAGTGGCATGGTGCTGATCTTAGCAGCAATGGTTGCATAACTAAAGCCTGCATCAGAGCAGTAAAAAAACAGAATCGCAAGCCCAATTAAAAAGCCAAGATCACCCACACGGTTGACGATAAACGCTTTATTGCCTGCAACGACATTGGCATTGTCTTGAAAATAAAAACTAATGAGCAAGTACGAACAAAGTCCTACTCCTTCCCAACCAATAAACATGATGAGTGGACCATCTGCGAGCACGAGCAAAAGCATCGAGCTTAGGAACAGATTGAAATAAAAAAAGAACTTTCCATAGCCCTTATCTTCGCTCATATAAGACGTCGCATAAAGGTGAATGAGCCAGCCCACAAAGGTGATAAAGAGCACCATAAACAAAGAGAGTTTATCGCCTAAAAAACCCATATAGATTTTGTACTCGCCCACACCTAGCCACAAATAGGGCTGAAAGTGAAGCGGTATATCGTATTTTGCAACATACAAAAAGCCACTGAGCCCTAGCACAAAACTAATAAACGGTGCGAAAAGTGCGGGAATAGTGAACCATCGTTTTCGTAAAGGTTTTTTTGTAATGGAGAACATATACAAAAGCCCAATGAGGACAGAAGAAAGTAAAGGAGCAAGAACAATGAATGCAAGAATGACACTCATACTGCCTCCTTTTGAGAAAGGGTTCTAAAGATATCCGAATCAAGCGTTTTTTTACGACGATACAAGACAATAATGAGCGATAAAAAGACTCCTGCTTCTGCCGCAGCAATCGCAATGACAAACATAGCAAGTACTTGCCCACCCATATCGTGATGGTAGTTACTTAGGGCGATAAAAATAAGATTAATCGCATTGAGCATCAGCTCAATCGACATATAAATCACAAAGATATTTTTACGGCTAATGACACCTAACAGGCCAATAGAAAAAAGAATCATCGCAACAGTGATATACATAAAAAGAGAGTTAGCGATCATGCTTCTTCCTTTCGTCCAAATACAACTGCACCGATGAGGGCAACAAGCAGTAAAATTGAAATCAACTCAAAGGGAAGTAGCCATTGTGTGAAAAGCTCCATACCTAATGGTTTGATCTTACCAAAATCGTGCTCCAATGGCTCTGTTAAGAGTGGCATTTTATAAAAGGCACGCAAAATCAAAAAATTAATAGGTAAAAGAGCAATGGAGCCTAGGAAAAGTGTAATATTTTTATTAGGCTCTTTCGGCAGGTTTGCCTCTTTGACATTGAGGAACATAATGATAAAAATAAAAAGTGTCAAAATCGCACCTGCGTAGATGATTATCTGCACCATAAATAAAAATGAAGCGCTTAAAAAGGCAAAAAGACCCGCAAGAGCGATGATAGTTAAAATAAGACTAAGCGCACTATGTACAGGCTGATGAAAACTGACCATACCCACAGCGCCTAAAATGGCAAAAAAGCTGAGCAACAAAAAGAGTATATCTATCATGCTTTTTTCTCCTCATGCGCTAAAAGTTGCTCTTTATTTAACACAAAATCTTCTCGTTTTTTACCGATAAAACTAAAAATACCGCTATCCATACGAATGGCATCGCACGGGCACGCCTCGACACATCCACCACAAAAGACGCACTCTAGAAGGTCGATATCAAAACGTTTTGGCATCTTTTCATCGACCCCATCACTTCGCTCTTCTGCTTCGATGAAAATGCACTCAGCAGGACACGCGGTAGCACACATAAAACAGGCCACGCATCGTACACTACCATCTTCCCGTTTGGTCAGACGATGCACTCCTCGGTAGCGTTCATTAATGTCATGCGGAAACTCTTCTGGGTAATTGATGGTTTTAATTTCTGGTGTATCTCCAAGATTGGTAAACAGATGAGAAAGTGTGGTTTTCATACCGCCAAAAATGGCAGGTAAATAAAGTTTTTCTTTTAGGGTACTACCATGGCGTGGAACGATTTTAATGCCCATTTACATCCCCCTAATCACAACAATAATGGCGCTGATGAAGATATTTGCCAGTGCTAAAGGCATCAAGACTTTCCACCCTAACATTTGTAGTTGATCATAACGAAAACGAGGCAATGTCCAGCGCACCCATACAAAAACAAAGTTCATAAAAAGCAGTTTTAATGCAAATGTAGTGATTTGGATGATCGCTGTCGCAACATTGGTAGATGTTTCACCAAGACCTGAGAAAAGAAGGAAGCCAACGCCTACTAAGACAAGCACATTAATACCAATTAATGCTTTTTGTAAAAAAGCACTCTCATGGTTTCTGACATCACCCGCCTTATGCCACCTATTATGTTTTTTAATCCAGCGCATTGCAGACCAGCTTCCAAGAGGAAGAGCAACCATAATACACATTAAAATAAAAGGCATATATGATTGTAAGGTTTGGGTATTGAGATACGGCAGATGATACCCACCTAAAAAAAGTGTCACAATCAATGCACTCGATGCACTCATCGCGACATATTCACCTACAAAAAAGAGTCCAAAACGCATCGCGCTGTACTCGGTATGAAAGCCTCCTACGATTTCACTCTCGCCTTCAGCCAAATCAAATGGTGTACGGTTCGCCTCAGCAAATGCCGTAATAATAAAAATGAGTGCAGCGATAGGTTGAATGATAATACCCCACGCAGGAATAAATCCAAAGAGCAGTTGTCCCTGATATGTCACGATGTCGCCTAAGTGAATGGAACCATAGGTAATAAGCACCGAAACCAGCGAAAGTCCCATTGCCGCTTCATAACTGATGACTTGCGCTCCTGCTCGCATTGCGCCTAGTAGAGAGTATTTGTTATGACTTGACCAACCACCCAGCATAATGCCATAGACACTCAGTCCTGCAAGTGCTAAAAACCACAAGATTCCCAGATCCATCGGCAATCCCTGCATAATAAAACGCTCACCATTGATGAGCAGATCATCGGCAAAAGGCATCACCATAAAACTCAAAAAGGCTGAAGCAAAAACGATGACGGGTGCTAAGGAGAAGAAGAAACCTTCTTGAATCGCCTTGGCTTTAAAATCCTCTTTAAAAACCAGTTTGAGCATATCGGCAAACGACTGAATGAGACCGCCTAAACGGATACCATTGATATGACAACGATTGGGTCCTAAACGATCTTGAATGAGTCCAGCCACACGGCGTTCTATCCACACTAAAATCGGCGCGGCACCCAAAGAAAAAAGCAGTGCTAAAACAACATTGATGATAACGACAGCAATGCTTAGAGTACTCATAGTGTTATCTTTGGAGTATCTTTAAGTGATGCAAAGGAGATACCTTTGAGTACTTCATAAAAGAAAAGTTCAGCTTCCCACACTTCTTGGCATGTCGTCACTGTATCACCTAAAATTTGAGCTAAAATCGCCAGCAATGTTTTATGAGCATTTTCACTTTTAATCACACATGAACTGTATTGGATATAGCCATCAATATTGATGAAACTGCCTTCTCGTCTGGTATGTGATGCCATAGGGAGAACCAACTCTACCTCTTTACAACTCACTTCACACTGAGAACATAAAATAGCAATGTTTTTTGCATACCCCATCTCTTTGATCATTTTAGCATCGCTCCGACCAATGAGCACAACCAATTCGGCCGTTTGTAACGCTTGCTCTAATCCCTCTTTGCTCTCATCGATGCCTAAAAGTGGGAAAGAGCGTCCATTGGCAGAACGATCATTACATTTTAAAAAGTCATCGCCAAAACTGACATCAAAGCGTTCAGGCTCATATGCATTAAGCGTGATTTCATAGAGTTTTGAAAGTTTTTGAACACGCACCATCTCTTCTAATGAGAGGTTTGAGGAGATGAGAAATGTTGTTTTGCCAAGATGGCGTTTGAGTAAACGCAACAATTTTCCCTCTGCATATTCGTATTCACTCACTTTTCCACGAATAAGCGCGTGAAACTCTTGATTTTCGTTTTCTATGTGGTAACTGAGTCGTCCAGCATCACAAATAAAATAACCATTCACTTTATCATTGAGTCTTGGACGATAACGGTAAATCATCTCACGTTTATATTTCTCTTTGTGATGATCTACAAAAATAGAACACCCTCTGGCACAATGGTTACAGATGGCTTCTTTGGTGTTTAGAAACCATACCCGTTTTTGGAAACGAAAATCTTTGCTCGTGAGTGCTCCCACAGGGCAAAGATCAACCACATTCATCGCATAAGGATTGGAAAGTTTTGAACCAGGAAAAGTGGTGATAACCGAATGATCGGCACGGGATAGGACACCTAGTTCACTGGTTTTGGTAATGTTTTTAGTAAATCGTACACAACGGGTACAAAGCACACAGCGTTCTTGATCGAGCACGACATTTGCACCCAAATCAACATGCTTTTCACCTCTGGTTTTTGGTGTGCTTAAACGGCTCTCATACAGCCCCACATCCATATAATAGTTTTGAAGAGAACACTCTCCTGCTTGATCGCAGATAGGACAGTCAATGGGGTGATTAATGAGTTCAAGCTCTAGAATGGAACGTTTCACGCGGTCAATATTTGCACCTTTGGTGCGGATGATCATTCCTTCTTTAATCGGTGTATCACAAGCGATTTGAGGACGCTTTTGTCCTTCAATTTCAACCATACACATACGGCAATTACCATCTTTTCCAAGAGCAGGATGGTAGCAAAAGTGGGGTATATTGATATTGTGTGCCAATAGTTCTTCAATCAGCAATGCACCTTCTTTAACCTCTAATACCCTGCCATCTACCGTAATATGCGCCATTAAATTGCTATCCTCATTTGGACGTAGTGTCTCAATTCTAGCGAGCATAAACTTTAAAGTAGCTGTCACTTCTGGTTTACTAAAAATTCAATCAAGAGATGTTAAACTCTGCACATTTTAAATATTTTAAGGAAATTGCATGCCTTCGTCTCGCTTTTTTAAATGGCTTATCGTTGAAATTATTGCGGTTCTTCTTATTGGTGCTTATATCCTGATCGACTCGTCCGATATTTATCGATGGTGGGTAGGAGACACCCGTTTTGTACAATCGACCGAACCGTGCGATTTGCATGTAGAAGCATGTGAAGTAACACTTAAAGATGGAACAACACTTTCTTTGGATATCGAACCAAAAGAGATTCCACTCATGAAGCCATTGCACTTTAAAGTAACATCTGCCATTGATTTACCGAGTATTGAAATTAAACTTTTTGCCACCAATATGAACATGGGATTTCATAACATTACCCTTAAACAGAGTGCAAAAGGTATCTATGAAGGTGAAGGAATGCTCCCCACATGCGTTATGGGAAATATGATATGGCAAGCCAATGTTGTACTAAATCAAACCTCTCAAAGCCAAGGAGCTATTTTTACGTTTAAAACAGATAAGTAACTTAAAAAAATAAGACTACGTTACACAAAGTAATGTTTGAGGATAGGAATATTTATTGCATTCTATTGTGTGACATATGAACCATTTTTTGCGTTATACTTATAACTTAATTTTTCTGAGGAGTAGCCACCGTGTCCATTACCCAAAAAGGTGAAGAACTTCACTTTGACGAGAACCAATTTATCGTCTCAAAAACAGACCTTAAAGGCAGAATTACCTACGCGAATGATCTTTTCATCCAAATTTCTGGTTTTAAAGAGCAAGAGCTCATCGGAACACCTCACAATATCCTACGCCACCCTGATATGCCAAGAGCTATTTTTAAACTTTTATGGGATCGCGTTCAAGCAGGTAAAGAGGTTTTTGCCTACGTTAAAAATAAAACGAAAAACAATAAATATTACTGGGTACATGCCTATATTACCCCTATTGTTGACACAAAAACTCAACAACTTATTGGGTATCACTCTGTTCGTCGTTCACCAAGTGCAAAAGGTATCGAAGTGATTGCCCCTTTATATAAGAAAATGCTTCAAGCAGAAGAGCAAGGTGGCATACAAGCATCCACAGCTCTTTTAGATAACACCCTATCTCAATTAAAGGTCAGTTATGATGCCTTCATCCTCTCTCATGAATAGATCTTCTCTTGCAAAAGTGCAAGATGCCAATATTATCTCTCTCGTTGCATTTACGTTTGCCTTCATTCTTGAAGTCTCATATAATGGCTTTCACTGGATTCAAATCATCAACTTAACAAACTTTGCACTCGCTTGGTTTATGTTTATCAATATCCGAAAAGTTCAAAAAACGATTCATGCGCTTGCTGACATTGTTAAAGAGAGTGAACATGGTAATTTACACGGCCGTATTGTCAATGTCAATGATGGAGGAGAACTCAAACTACTCTGCTCTAATATGAACTCCCTTTTAGACAATTTTGAACTGGTTACAAAAGAGATTAAATCAACTATTTTTGCTGCATCCAAAGAAGATTTTAGCCGTAAAATTCTTCAAAAAGGTATGCACGGTGAGTTTAAAGAGCAAACCGAAATGGTCAACAAATCGGTCAACGCTATGAAACAAACGCATGAGTTTATCGCACGTAATACCCTCAATGCAGAACTAGCACAAATTAGCAGTGGCTCTAATGACTTTACAACAGTCCAAGCCAATCTTACAACCATTGTTGAGCGCCTTAAAGAGATCGCGCATGATGGCGAAATCTATGCGGAAGAGACAAAAGGAAGCTACCAAAATTTACGTGACACCATCAATAAGATTACGTCACTCGTTGAGTTCGTGAATCAAAATGAGCAAAGCATTGGTGTACTTGCACAACGTACACGTGACATTAGCAATGTAGTTGATATGATTAATGACATTGCCGATAAAACAAATCTTTTAGCCCTTAATGCCGCTATTGAAGCTGCACGTGCAGGTGAGCATGGACGAGGATTTGCTGTTGTTGCCGATGAAGTACGGAAACTGGCTGAAACAACCCAAAAAGCAACCGCTGAAATTGCTATTTCGATTAAAATGCTTCAGCAAGAGACCTCAGGACTTGAGACCAATGCTGATGCGATGAAGGAAAATGCCGATGCTTCAACCACTACACTTGATAAACTCAGCACAACCTTTAATAGCCTGATTGAACATTCTAATACAACTTCGAGCAATATCAATACCATTCAGCAAACAATCTTTATCACACTCGCAAAGATGAATCATGCTATCTTTAAATCAAATGCGTATAGCGCGGTTTATGTAAACGACAAAGAAGCAGCATTCCAAACCCATGAAACGTGCAGTCTTGGAGAGTGGTACCAAAAAGACGGTCAGAAAATCTTTGGTGATACTCAAGGCTTTAAAGAGCTCTATAAACCACATGAAAGCTTCCATAGTCATGTACTTGAGGTTGCCAAACTCATTCGTTCTACCTCATCAAATCTGTTAGATGAAAAAGAATTGATTGTAAACTATTTTAAAGAAGTAGAAAAAGAGAGTAAAGTACTCTTTGTAACCTTAGATAAAATGATTGCAGAGAAAAACGCACAAGCTTAACGCTATGACACATGTAAGGGAAACCTTACATGTGCAACTCTTCACTTCACACACTCTGTTCTGGAACACTTGGCAATTTAATCGTAAAAAGAGCCCCTGAATTTGTATTTTTCACATTGATAATTCCACCCATATTGTTCTCTATAATCATCTTCGTCATGTAAAGACCAATACCCGTTCCTTGCTTTGCATATTTGGTGGTAAAGTATGGCTCAAAAATGCGGTCCATATGCTCATTTGAAATTCCGCCACCATTGTCTTCTATTACAATGAGGATGTATTTGTATCCTTTTTTAAGATACAAACGTATGAAAGGATTGCTAATTTCACGCTCGCTTAGAACATCTTTGGCATTGGAGAGAATATTTAGAAGTGCTTGCGCAAATTCATTGGGATAGCCATAAACCTCCATTTTCTCAGAAATATCAAATGAAAATTCAATACCATGATACTTAAGTGATGCCTGCAAAATCGTAATAGAACGCTGACACGCCTCACTAATCTCAAAGACCTCTTTCTCTTTAGAAGGTTTAAAAAAGTTTTGAAAATCACTGATGGTTCCAGACATATAAGCATTGATTTTATTGCACTGTTGAATACTCTCTACCAAAAATGCACCATCAAAATCTCCAAATTCATAACGTACCTGAATGTTCATCAAAACGGCACTCATCTCACCCAAAGGCTGTCTCCATTGATGGGCAATATTGCCGATCATTTCGCCCATACTTGCTAATTTACTTTGTTGAATAAGAAGCTTCTCTTGTTCTGTACGTTTGAGTATCTCTTCATTGATTTTTGACTCTAGGTTATCAATCATCTCATTAACCACGTCTTTAAGAAGCTTAAGCTCGTGCGCTTGCGCTGTTGCATGCAAACGAGAAGAGAGTTTACCCACTTTAAGATCATTCACCACACTAATCACATCTTCAATAAAAACAATATCTTGCTCGATGTTTGCAGATGCTTTTGCAATGTTGCGATTGAGCAACTTTGCCATATCTTCAAGTTCATCCCTACTTGAAAGTTCAATGGGCTTTGGTTGCGTATTTTTTGTCTCCAAATAACCAAAGAACTCTTTGAGCCCTTCTTGAAGTTTTAAAATAGAAGAAACGATATGACTGGAGAGTAAAAATCCAGCGACAAACACAACTGCCGAGAGCAACAATACTAAAACGGCAATCTCATACTTTAACGCCTGTGCACTGGTTTTAATCTCTTCAAAATTTCGCTTGGTTTGATTCACGGCATCATGCTGAAGCTGTTTCAGGCGATTGAGCAGTTCATAATAACGCTCTCTTTCAACCGTATTGACATTCACAAACGCACCCTCTTCAAAACGTGCATTGAGGTAACTTCGTGTCTTTTCTACCGCCTTAGCATATTGCGTCCAGACATCGTATGTCTTTTGGTCTAGCTTACTAAAGTGCTCTTCCAAAATTTGCATCTGCCCTGCAATATCCACCTCAATCGTTTTACGATAATCGTCATTGGGCGACATTACTAAAGAGAGGCTCATCTCACGTAGCATATTGGTCGGCTCAATGTAGTTCTCTTGTAGGTGTCGTGTGTTGAGAGAATTCTCAAAAATCGTTGTTGCATTGCTGATATTTTCTTGACTCAGTTTGAATGAGCGCTCAGCAAGAATGAGCATACCGATAAACGAAAAACTAAACAACAAAAAAAGTTTGTATTTGATCTGTATCTTTTTCATGGGAGTCGCTTTGGTAAAATAGGGATTTGTAACGCTTTAGGATAACCTTTCTCAGCTCTCACAGACCAGTGTTGATCTGTAATCATCGCCTTCCAAAAGGGCTGCATTCCAATGCCAAGTGGCTCAAACACAAGCTCTTTGTTCATTGCAAACACATTATGAGGGGTGGGTACAAAAAGCATATACGCCTCCTTCTTGGCACGCTCACGTATCTTTTCACACAAGGTATTAAATTCTGGGGTATTTTGTTCTAACCCAAAAAACTCTGAAATGTACGATTGCATCAAAGCATCATCTCGCACAAAACTCCAAGGGTTTCCCTCTTGATAATTAAAAAAAGTAAGCCACGGATGTCTTCCATACCAATCCACCGTGTTTTGGCTTAAGATATCCCAGTCTTGAACGGTATCATTGTTAGACAACAAAAGATCATACACCATCTTCTCATCCGATGTGGTCGTATAGTGTAAAGTCACGTTGTAATGGGAGAGTTGATACTCAATGCCTTTCCACAAAAAGAGAAGCGAATCTTGTGTAACAACTTTAAAATGCTTATTATTCAGTGCTTCAAAAACCTCATCCGAACTCAAATGACACTCTTGTGTTTGCAACGCCTCTTTATTGAGCGAACCTTCTTGTTTATAGGTAAAGGTTAAAAGGTTGTGTTGATTAAGTGCACAATTAAGGGCTTGTCTGACTTTTTTATTAAATACAGGCGAGTCTTTTTTGATGAGATTGAAGTAGAGTGTAAAGTTATTGGTTGAAGGTAAAACAACCAATTTGGAGTATGGTGAGAGCATCGTCTCTATTTTTTTATTAAACGGTATTGGCATAAAATCAAGCGCACCTTCATGCTCTGTCATCATTTTAAGTGCTTCATCTGTTTCTAGTTGGGTATAAAGCGTAATGGTTTCTATTTTGGGATACCCCTTTTCCCAATAATGAGGATTTGCTTTTAAAATCACTTGCGGTGTCTGCTTACGCCCTGTGATGACACCCTCGACTAAAACATAAGGTCCTAAGCCATAAGGTCCTGCTTCTTCGATGTTAGGGCCTGTGGCAGACCCTCTCCATGCAAATTTTTTCAAATACGCTTCGGTATAAAAATTGATTCGCGCGAGATCGCGAAAAAGCATTCCATAGGGTTTATAAAGCTCTATACGTATCTTATACTCAGAGAGTTTGGTCACCCCTTTGAGGCGATTTTTAATATCGGTGTAATTAATTGGCTGAGCCATAAAATAATGAAAATTATTGATGACCGCATCGGCATTAAAGGCTGTGCCATCTTGAAATTTAACCCCTTGGCGTAAATCACATTCATACATAGTGGCACTTTTTTTCTCACACTGTGTTGCGAGTGAATATTCCCAACCTTGTTCATTATCTGCAAGTCGTACTAACCCCTCATTAATAAGACGTGAGACACTCACATAGGGCATTGCGGGTAAAAAGATGTTGATGTGAGAGCGTGGATCTCTCTTGTGTAATGCTCTTTGCGCACTATCATCTTCACGGTATTGATCCACACTTGCCATCACGGTACATACACAACTAATATATCCCATGAGCAGTAGTTTTTTCCAGAACATTTTAAGGCAACCGTTTTGGTAAAATAGGAATTTGAAGCTCTTTAAGATAAGGCTTCTCTCCCCTAATTGACCAATGCTGATCAGTAATCTTAGCTTTCCAAAAAGGCTGCATCCCAATACCCAAAGGCTCAAATACCAGCTCTTTGTTCATTGCAAAAACGGCATTGGGCGTTGGGACAAAAAGCATATACGCCTCCTCTTTCGCACGCGCTTTAATAAGCGCACTTAGCTCTAAAAATTTGGGGTCATCTTGTTCGACAAGAAAAAATTGTTCGATGTACGATTGCATCAAAACATCACCTTGCACAAAACTCCAAGGATTACCCTCTTGATAACGAATAAAAATAGGCCATGGATGCCTTCCATAATAATCTTGTGTTCCTTGTATCAGCATGTCCCAATTTTGTACACGGGTATGATTTTGCTGTACCAAATCGTAAATCTCTTTTTCGCTATTGGTAATACTATACTCAAAGGTGACATCGTAATGAGAAAGCTGATACTCAATCCCTTTCCATAAAAAAAGAAGCGAATCTTGTGTTACAACGTTCAATTTCAAACCGCGCAGAAGCTTTTCAATCGCTTCATGCTCAAGTAAGCACCTATTTTCTTCAAGTGCACTTGAATTTAGTGCACCCTCTTTTTTATAGGTAAAATCCAGTAAATTTTTTTGATTGAGAACACAATTGAGTGCTTGTCTGACCTCTTTTTTGGAAACTGCTGAGTCTTTTTTGAGTAAATTAAAATAGATCGTAAAATTGTTCGTTGAAGGCATTGAGATTAATTTCGCATAAGGGGAGAGCATCGTCTCGATCTTTTTATTGAAAGGGATTTGCATAAAATCAAGTCCACCATCTTTAAAAAGAGCCAATTCTAGGGCTTCTTGCGTCTCTAACTCGGTATAAAATGTAATCGTTTCAATACTAGGAATGCCCTCTTCCCAATAATAAGGATTGGCTTTTAAAATGACTTCTGGCGTCTGTTTTCTTCCTGTCACAATGCCTTCAGTCAAAATGTAAGGTCCAAGCCCATAAGGTCCTGCACTTTTGATATTTGCTCCCGTATCTGCTCCGCCCCAACCAAACTCTTTTAAGTAGGCTTCCGAATAGACATAAATACGGGCAAGATCACGAAAGAGCATACCATAGGGTTTGTGCAGATGCAAACGAATTTTATAATCCGAAATTTTTTCAATTGATTTTAGTGAGTTGTGAATATTGGTGTAATTAAAAGGTTGGCGTATAAAATAGTTAAAATTGTGTATGACCGAATCGGCATTAAAAGGCGTTCCATCTTGAAACCGTACATTACGACGCAATTCAAACTCATAGAGTATGGGTGAGAGTTTGACACTGGATGTTGCAAGTGAATACTCCCAACCTTGTTCGTTTTCCGCTAATCGCACAAGCCCTTCATTTACCAAACGTGAAACGTAGTTGTATGGCATGGAGGGTAAAAAAACTTTGATATGCGACCTTGGGTCTCGTACCTGCAAAGCCTTCGTAGAGCTTTCATCCACACGATACTCAGGCGTATTGGCTGCGTACAGTACGAACGTTAAACAAAGCCATAGCAAGCTATGCTTCAAAACTGTACCCCGTTTGTGAATGGTTTTTAATAAAATGATTGTTTTTTAATTTTCGACGTAGCGTTTTTACGAGCGTTCTGAGTGCTGCAATGCTCATAAATTCTTCTTTCCATACACTCATCTCAATCTCTTCATAACTGACAATGAGACGTTTTTTGCGTAACAGTAACTCTAAAAAATCAGCTTCTTTGTGTGTCAGTTCGATTTCGTTACCATCTTCATGAATGATAAGTTTGTTTTTAAAATCAAATTTGCATCCAGCACATTCAAAAAAAAGCGTTCTATCAGATTCTATCTCTTCGATGCAGAGTCTAAGCGCACTTAAAAGCTCATCAAGTGCAACAGGCTTAATAAGATATTTTTCAATTTTTAATTCAATGGCGCTCAGCAAATACTCTTTATCCGTATGTGCCGTAATCATCAAAATAGGCGTTTTTTTATCAGTTTTACGAATCTCTTTAACCATGTAAAGCCCATCTTTTACAGGCATTCTAAGATCTGTTAAGATAATATCAGGGCGCTGTTCATCATAAAGAGAAAGTCCTTCTTCCCCATTACGTGCCTCAATAACCTCTTTTAGATAGTACGAAAGTGTATTTGCCATGGGTTTGCGAATGCCATCTTCATCTTCAGCATACAAGAGTCGTAATGATTTGAGTTTTTCCATCCAAAGTTCCATTATCATCCTTTAAAAATGACTTCGACTATGAAGATTTTAGCCAATTTTATCTTTTTGCATATTGAGTCACTATAGCGACAAAAAATGAGTTAAAAATGAGGTGAGAAGCTCCCTTCACCCAAAAAATGAGGTGAAGGGAAAAGCGGTTACTTGTAGTTTTGCAAGTATTTTTCAATGCTCTGTTTTTCAGGCTTTGAGAGTCCTGCTTGTGCACCCATTGCTTCTAGGATGCTTGGCCATACATTAGCATCAAATTCTGTTTCAGGATGCAAAGCATGACAGGTACTGCATTTGGCTTGGAAAAGTGTTTTACCATCAGCTAACACTTTATTTTTATCGCTGTTTAGGGCATCACTTTTTACAAAGCCCTTCACAGATACATTGATCCATACACTACCGTATTCATCAGTTTTTTTACCTAAAACCTTCAATGCAGCAGGATTACTTGCTTCAAAGCCTATGATAAGCATACCTGCTTTTTCATACACAACGCTACTACCTTCAGGAACAAATCCTACAAATTCGACTTCACTAAAAGAGCCTTTTTGTGAAAGCTCTTTGACTTCTGAAGCGATGATCAGCTCACCAAGAGCTGATCCTTCGCTTGCCTCTGCATAAAGAGGTGCATTTTTATTTAGAAATGTACCACCCGCTGCAAACATCATTGTTGCGGCACACAGTGGTGCTAGTACGTGAAACAATCGCATTAGATACCTTTAATTTTTGGCGCTTTAAAAATTCCAATCTCTGGAACTTCGCCTTTGAATTTTTCAATCTCAACCAACGCCGTTGCTTGGTTGCCTTGTGCAAGTTCAGATGTTCCTACATCTGGGATAAGCACGTTAACATCTCCGTGACGACACAATGTACCTGCTTTGCCTGGCTCTGCTGGGTCATACCATGCACCCTCTTGCATTCTAACAACACCTTGCATGACCGCTTCAGTGACGACAGCACCCGCAAGAACTTGTCCACGTTTGTTGAAGACTCTTACAATATCACCATTTTGAATGCCACGTTTTGCAGCATCTTTTGGATGCATCCAAATTGGCTCTCTGCCATCCACTTCCTCAAGATCACGAATCCATGTGTTGTTAAGTTGTGAGTGAAGGCGGTATTTTGGATGTGGAGAGACTAAGTTCAGAGGGAACTCTTTCGCCACAGAACTTCCCAACCATTCCATTGGTTCAAACCACATTGGATGACCTTTACACTCTTTGTAGTTATAGCCTGCAATTTTTTTAGAGAAAATTTCGATTTTACCAGATGGTGTTCCAAGACGGTTGACTACAGGATTTTGTCTAAATTTACCATGTTTAACAAATTTTTTCGCACTCTCTGGTGTTTCAAATTTGACAAAACCTTTCTCCCAGAACTCTTTAAATGGAAGCATTTTAACGCCTGATTTGGTGGCTTTAGTGTATGACTCTTCGTAGAAAGACTCAACCCACTCCATTTTCGTTTTACCTTCAGTAAAGGCAAGCACTTCATTAGCGCCAAAACGTCTTAGAATATTTACAAAAATATCAAAATCATCGGTTGCTTCACCCACTGGTTTTACGACTTGTTTCATTGCAAAAATATAACTATTTGAGTGAGATTTTGTAATGTCATTGCGTTCTTGCTCAGTGGTTGCTGGAAGGACAATGTCTGCCATACGTGCGGTTGCTGTCCAGAAACACTCGTTTACAACAAATGTATCGAGTTTTTGCCATGCTTTCACCATACGGTTTCTGTCTTGGTGATGGTGGAAAGGATTGCCGCCTGCCCAATATGCCATTTTAATATCTGGGTATTTATACGCTTTACCATCAAAGTTATACTCTTTGCCTGGGTTTTCTAAACATTCAACGATACGAGATACAGGAATGACATTGATTTTTCTTTGTTTCCATGGTCCGTCAATTTTTGAGTTGATACTAATACCAGAAAGTCCTGGAGAAGCCGCTACATTCTCAGCATCTGCAACAGCACCAACCGAACCATTGAGTGGTTTATCGCTGAGTGCATTACCAGTTGCAGCAGCAGGCATTGGAACACCACCATCTGAGTAGTGATAGTTCATACCATAACCTCCACCAGGAAGGCCTACTTGACCGATCATACTTGCAAGCGTAATCAGCATCCAGTTTGGTTGCTCGCCATGGTGTGCTCTTTGTGTGCCCCAACCACCCATAAGCATGGTGCGTTTAGAAACAAATTCTTTCGCTAACATTTTGATGACATCTTCTGGAACACCACAAATTTTTGATGCCCAAGCAGGTGTTTTGGCAACCATATCTTCGCTCTCACCAACAAGGTATTTTCTAAACTCTTCAAAACCTGTAGTGTATTTGTCAACAAATTCTTTACTGTAAAGGTTTTCAGTAAAGAGATAGTTTGCCATACCTAACATCATCGCAACATCTGTGGTTGGACGAATTTGGATATGCTCTGCACCAAAATACATACCGGTGTTGTTATACACTGGATCAATAATATAAAACTTGATATTGCGTTTTTTAGCTGCTTCTTTGAGCTCTTTCATGTAAGTGTACGATTGGTGATCTGGCACACCCCATGCGATTTGGTTTGTATTAATTGGATCAGCGCCCCAAAATACAATGCACTCAGAGTTTTCGATAATGACAGGATACACTGTAGCAGGTGCTGTAGATTCATCGGTTCCTGTAACATACGGAGTGATTTGACGAATGGCATGAGTTGAATACGTACATGTACGTGAAGTGTAACCACCTGCAATGCCCAACATTCTACCTAGAAGTGCTTGTGGGTTATTGAGGCTTCCTACACAGAACCATCCATAACTTCCACCATACACAGAGTCAGCGCCATAGTTTTTATACACACGCTTAAGCTCATTCGCAATCAAATCATATGCTGTCTCCCAAGAAACACGAACAAATTTATCGCTTCCACGTTTTGTTTTGTCGCTTTTATAGCCATTTTTCAAATAACTCTCACGAACACATGGGTACATAATGCGATCTTTAGCATACGTTCGAGCTGCTAAACCTTCAATGAGCGTTACAGGATGCTCATCTCCCTCAAACGGTGTTACGCTTTCAAAACGTGAATTACGTGTATGTGTAACGACTGCACCAAAGTGCGATGCACTAAAGCTTTTTTCATTGTCATTGAGTAGTGACTCACCTACCAAAGGGATTGCTTCTGCATTAATAGTTGCAACAGCTGCGGCTCCACCTACTTTAAGAAACGATCTTCTATCCATTTTCTTTGTCATTATGTACTCCTTAGATTGAACATTTTTTTCATAGCAAACGACAAAACTTAAATAAAAGTTACATTTAGTCTGTAATTTTTATTTTTATAAATGAAGCTTAACGAAAAAAAATGAGTAATTAATGAGTGTTTTTTTCATAAAATGAGAGAAAATTTCCCCTATAAAATACATTATTTTCAACCATTCTTGCATACAAAAGACGCCATTCTTAGTTCTAAAATATGTCTCTAAAAAAAGAGTTTTTTTAAAGCATTAAGTCGTTATGATAAAATCAAAAAGAGCCTATATGGATTCGACATCACTTATCAATCAACCTATCCCTTCTTTACTCAGACAACTTTCGATTCCATCAAGCCTTGGTATGCTTTTTAACACGCTCTACAATATTGTCGATACCTATTATGCAGGGCTTATCTCAACAGAAGCATTAGCTGCGCTCTCTGCTTCATCTTTTCTTTTTTTCTTTGTCATAGGTCTTGCATATGGCGGAACCAGTGCGCTCACGGCACTGATAGGTCATGCGTATGGGAAACAGCATTTTTTCCTTGCAAGCCTTATTGCTCAAAAAGGAGTTGCATTGATTATTGGCGTAGGAATGGTTTTAGGGCTACTAGGATTTTTTTGCGCCTCAGATTTACTACATCTCATTGGAACGACAGAACGCTACCATGCGCTTGCACTCTCTTTTATTGAAGTGATTTTGCTAGGTGCAGCCCTCTTCTTTGCCAATTTTGCACTCAATAGTATTCTCGTTGCGACAGGTGATACCAAGAGTTATCGTAACACACTTATTTTTGGCTTTTTTGCCAATATTGCACTCAATCCACTCTTCATCTATGGATGGGGATTCATCCCTGCTATGGGTATTGCAGGGATTGCTTTTGCAACGGTTTTAGTACAAGCTATCAATGCGGCTTATTTGCTCTATAAAAGCCTACAAACAGGACTGATTCGTTTTAGCTGTAAAGAGCAGTATTATCCCGATTGGCGTATCTATAAAGAATTCATTTCACAAGCAACACCTCCAGGGCTCAATATGTTGATGATGTCCTTTGGCTCACTGATAGCACTTCATTTTGTCACTACATATGGTTATCAAGCAGTAGCAGGATATGGCATTGGATACAGAGTTGAACAATTAATGCTTCTTCCAGCCCTTGGCATTAGCAGTGCCGTACTTAGTTTGGTTTCAAACAACAAAGGAGCAGGAAAATATGAACGTGTCCGTCAAACACTTTTTTATGCGCTCGCGTATGGCTATACGATCAGCATTGTGGGTATGGGGATTTTATGGATTTTGGGGGCATGGTTAGTAGCACAATTTGATTCCAACAATGAGGTTATCCAATACGGTACAACCTACATTTACGTAATGCTTTTTCTCTTCTGTGGATATGTGACGCATTTTGCGTGCGTAGCAACATTGCAAGGAATTAAGAAGCCAACGATGATCTTCTACGTAGGTTTTTTTCGCCAAATCTTAGCACCTAGCATTGTGTATACACTGATTGTCTCTTATTTTCAACTCTCTTTTGTGTGGATGTGGGTTGGACTTGGATGCATCGTATACAGTTCAGCTCTTTTTTTACTCTACTATACCTATAAAAAGCTGCCTCAGCGCCCTATGGCTAATGCGTAAAGTACCATGCCATCACTTGCTAAAAATTCAGCAACTTCTTCATCATAATACGCACCGATGCCACTGCAACCAAAACCAAGGTACTCACTGATAAGATAAAGTCGATGACCTATAATGCCTGCTTTTTGAACCATCGCTTGATAGTTTTTATCATCGTTTCCTACCAAAAAGAATGTAACACCACTTTGAGCACCTAATGCTTGCTCTAAACAAAGATATCCTGCTTTGCGTGCAAAATTGCTACTTTGTAGATAGACACCTTCTTTGTATACTCCTTGCCACATTCCTTCTACTCGATTGATAATCGCATAAATATCAATCTTTACATCACAGTCTGAAGGGATAGGCTCATTGATGAAATCCATTACCTGTTCAAACTCTTCTTTTGAAAGAGACTTTTGGCTAAATTCACGAATGGAACGACGCTTCCAAATGGCATGTTTAAAGCGTGTATCATCTAAATGAAAAGAAGGCATAATTGTCTGTTTTTCTAAAGAGAGTTCACACGTTGATAAATAGGTCTTTTCTATAAGATTATTTGCCTCAAATACACCTGTACCATCTACATAAGGTACTTGCATGAGTGCGGTATCACATGTTTCATCTATTTCACTACCCACAATAACAGATGAGAGAAAAAATTCTTCTGTGCCAAAATGAAAGAGATTATTCAATGCTTTTTTGTCTATATCATAGCAAATGCGATACGTTTTTTTGTAAACAAAACACGATGCTTCAACGGTACCTAACATATGCCCTGTATCGTGTAAACAATACCTGAAAGCGCGATCGCGGTATTTCCATGATGAACGGTAGTAAAGTGCTGAAAAGAGAAAAATAAAACCATTTATTTTCTGTGAATGTAAATAACACTCTATGCCTTCATCTTGTTTCAAAGCATAGAGCAATACAAGAGCTGACTCATAAGGGCAAAGATGGTAAATTCCATCTTCGAACCCCTCAACGCTTCGTATCTGTATATACACTTCAGTAGGGTACAAAGCCCCAGCGCTAGGATTGGTACGCAAAGCATAGGTCACGCCTGGATAGCTTTTTTGTGCAGTGATACCTCCAATAAGAGAAAGAAATTGATGATGAGGGTTTTGTGGTTCGAGTTTAATGCGTTGAAATTCTTCAGGATATATCTTAAATTGATTAGGTTGATGCTCCCAATCCATAAAATGAGACGAGTTGCGCACAGAGAGATAACTGTGCATTGTTTGAGCATGGTATGGTAACATCATCTCCTCCTTTGCTGTATCCTACACCTTAATCTCTATAGTTCCCTTTAGCTATCTTTTTTAATCATATAAAAAAAGCACCATTAAAAATTTTGAATCATTGAGAGAGTATAAAAAGCCAGATGTTGAGCATACATTGAAAGGATAAATAATAGTGGTGGTGTCCCCAGCGCGATTCGAACGCACGGCCTTCAAATTAGGAATTTGATGCTCTATCCTGCTGAGCTATGGGGACAAATCGAAAAAATGAAGTAAAAAAAAAGCCGAATGTGCAAAAAACACATTCGGCTTCACTAAAATGGCGTATTAGCCGTTACGTTTTTTAATAATCTCTTCTGCAACGTTTCTTGGAACTTCATCGTAGTGATCAAATTCCATAGAGTAAGAAGCACGACCTTGTGTTTGAGAACGAAGATCTGTAGAGTAACCGAACATTTCAGCCAATGGGCAGAATGCGTTAACAATTTTGTTACCACTTCTGTCATCCATAGAGTTGATTTGTCCACGTCTTCTGTTAAGATCGCCGATAACATCACCCATAAAGTCTTCTGGAGTCTCAACTTCAACTTTCATGATTGGCTCAAGAATAACTGGTTTCGCTTTTCTTGCACCCTCTTTGAAGCCCATAGAAGCAGCAAGTTTAAATGCCATCTCAGATGAGTCAACCTCATGGTAGCTTCCATCATAAAGTGTAACTTTAACGTCTTCCACTTTATAACCTGCAAGTACACCGCTTTGAAGTGCTTCTTTGATACCTTTATCAACAGCTGGGATGTATTCTTTTGGAACCGCGCCACCTTTGATATCGTTAACAAATTCATAACCTGCACCTGGCTCTTGTGGCTCAAGTTTAAGATAAACGTGACCGTATTGACCACGACCACCAGATTGTTTTGCGTATTTGTACTCTTGGTTAACAGATGCACGGATTGTCTCACGGTAAGCAACTTGTGGTTGACCAACTTCAGCACTTACTTTAAACTCTCTAAGCATACGATCAACAAGAATTTCTAAGTGAAGCTCACCCATACCAGAAATAATGGTTTGACCACTCTCTTCATCTGTCTCAACTCTAAAGCTTGGATCTTCTTGAGCAAGTTTTTGAAGTGCAATACCCATTTTCTCTTGGTCAGCTTTTGTTTTTGGCTCAACTGCAACAGAGATAACTGGATCTGGGAATACCATTCTCTCTAGGATTACAGGATCTTTTTCGCTAGCAAGTGTATCACCTGTTAGTGTATCTTTAAGACCTACAACCGCACCAATTTCACCTGCATGAAGAACTTTAATCTCTTCACGTTTGTTAGCATGCATTTTTAAGAGACGACCAATTCTCTCTTTTTTATCTTTTGTTGTGTTGTATGCATAACTTCCGCTCTCAAGGATACCACGGTATACACGAACGAATGTTAATTGTCCAACGAATGGATCGGTCATAATTTTAAACGCAAGAGCAGCAAATTCGCCATCATCTGTTGAATCAACAACACACTCACGTCCGTCTTCGTACTCACCTTTAATTGCGTGTACTTCAGTTGGAGCTGGCATATAGTCAACAACAGCATCCAACATTGGTTGAACACCTTTGTTTTTAAATGATGTTCCACAAATCATAGGGATGAATGTCATTGCTAGACATCCTGCTTTAATACCTGCTTTGATCTCTTCTTTTGTAAGTTCTTCACCGCCAAGATATTTTTCCATTAAAGCATCGCTAGTTTCAGAAACTGCTTCTACCATTTTCTCACGGTATTCTTTTGCTTTATCCATAAGCTCAGCTGGAATATCAACTACTTGGTAGTTTGAACCCATTGCAGCGTCGTCATCCCAAATAAGTGCTCTCATCTCAACGAGATCAACAACACCTTTGAAGGTATCTTCTGCACCAATAGGAATTTGAATTGGCACTGGATTCGCTTTTAGACGAGTTTTAATTTGTGATTCAACGTTATAGAAGTTTGCACCAATACGGTCCATTTTATTAACATAAACCATTCTTGGAACTTGGTAACGATTTGCTTGTCTCCAAACTGTTTCTGATTGTGGTTGAACGCCACCAACAGCACAAAATACTGCTACAGCGCCATCAAGAACACGCATAGAACGCTCAACTTCGATTGTGAAGTCAACGTGGCCCGGAGTGTCGATGATGTTAATTTGGTGATCTTTCCATGTACAAGTTGTTGCAGCAGAAGTAATGGTAATACCTCTTTCTTTCTCTTGCTCCATCCAGTCCATTGTTGCAGCACCATCATGTACCTCACCAATTTTGTGAGAGATACCAGTGTAAAAAAGGATTCTTTCTGTTGTAGTGGTTTTACCTGCATCAATGTGCGCAGCAATACCGATGTTTCTAACCATTTCAATAGGGGTATTTCTTGCCATTATAATTTCCTTGTTATATTAGGAGTGTAAGTTCATGAAGAAGGAATGAACATCGCATAGACGAACATTCCTAACATCATTTTACCAGCGATAGTGAGCAAACGCTTTGTTTGCTTCTGCCATTTTATAAGTATCTTCTTTCTTCTTAAAGGTAGCGCCTCTACTATTAGCCGCATCTAAAAGTTCATTTGCCAACCTCTCGATCATTGTTCTCTCACTTCTTTTACGTGAATAAGAAACCAACCATCTAAGAGCCAATGCTTGTTGACGAGCTGCTCTAACTTCTACTGGAACTTGGTATGTTGCTCCACCTACACGTCTGCTTTTTACTTCCATAACTGGTTTTACATTATCGATAGCTGCATTAAAAATCTCAATACCTTTTAGGGTTCCACTTCTTTTTTCTGCTAACTCTAATGCACCATAAAATACTTTAGTAGCAACACTTTTTTTTCCATCGAGCATCAACGCATTGATAAACTTTGTGATAATCTTGCTATTGTAGATTGGATCTGGTAATACTTCTCTTACAGGAGCTTTTCTTCTTCTCATTATATTTCCTTCAAATTTGTTAAAAATTTTACTCAAATGATGTCAAAACGATGGACATCACCTGCTGTTAAATTTATTTAGCTTTTGGTCTTTTTGTACCGTATTTACTTCTAGACACCGTTCTTTTTGCAACACCTGAAGTATCAAGCGCACCACGTACGATATGGTACTTAACACCTGGTAAGTCTTTTACCCTTCCGCCACGGACTAAAACAATAGAGTGTTCTTGAAGGTTATGTCCTTCGCCACCGATGTAGCTAATGACTTCGAAGCCGCTTGTCAATTTGACTTTGGCAACTTTTCTAAGCGCTGAGTTAGGTTTTTTTGGAGTCGTAGTATAAACTCTGGTGCAAACGCCTCTTCTTTGAGGACATTTTGCCATCGCAGGTGATTTCGACTTTTTAATTACCTTTTTTCTCTCATTTCTGACGAGTTGGTTAATGGTTGGCACATTATTTCCTTTATTTTGTAAAAAATAGGTGCTAATTTTATTTAAAAATAGCTTAAAAAAAGGTTAAGTTAAGGGAACCTTAACTTAACCTCTACTTGGATTCAACTCGATATTAAACTGTTT
>Ga0209016_1001008_pt1 | contig 26139 bp, 20 predicted proteins | sample EPASupsiteSAE305_FD_187265 | JGI IMG/M metagenome (GOLD analysis project Ga0209016, IMG submission 187265) | Bioremediated contaminated groundwater microbial communities from EPA Superfund site, New Mexico - SAE3-05 (SPAdes) (version 2) | ecosystem: Environmental > Aquatic > Deep subsurface >...
GGCCTCGTCGGCCTTGCGGTTGGCCTTGTCGACCAGCGTAAGGCAGAGCCAGTCCAGCCCGGCAGTCATGGTGGCGCAGCAAAGCAGAAGCAGGAACAGCAGTTTTCCGTTAAGAGAGGCGAATTTGCGTTTTTCCTGTGAAGTCGTGTTTGGGGGCATGTCCCGTCTCCGGTGTCAGGCGCAGTCAGTGCCGGCGCAGGGTATGTCCTGCAGTTCGGCCTTGATGTAATGGAGTATGGCCGGGGCAAGCAGTATCCCGGTCACGCCCATTATGATTTCCCCCGCCAGTATCGCCAGCAGGGTCTGCCACATGGGTACGTTTATGCTGGAGCCCATTATGCGGCTGTTGAGAAAGTATTCCAGCTTGTGTATGAAAATCAGGTAGAGAAGGGCCAGTGTCGCCATCTTGAGCGACATGGTCAGCGCCGTCATCGTGATAAGCGTGTTCGTGAGCAGGTTCCCTATTATCGGCAGCAGGCCCAGCACGAAGGTGGTGGTGATTAGAAACGCGGCGTATGGCATGGCTATTATCGAAAGGAATATTGCCGTCATTATGGTGTTGAGGGCGGATATTATCACCTGCGCGCCGAAGACCTTCTCGAACCCGGTCATGAACAGCCGCACGCGCTGGTTGAATTCCTTCCTTACCGCCTCGAACATGTTCGGCGTGCTCTTGACGGGTTTGTCCTCGCTCAGGAAAAAGAGAATAGCCACCGCTATCGCGATGACTATGTGGAAGACTTCCTTGGTCAGGAAGGTGCTTGTGACTGTAAGCGTGTGCGCGTTGGCGAAAAGCTTGTCCAGCACCATGGCTTTCAGTTCGTTGGCGTTTTCAAAAGGGAGCTCTATGCCCTGCGAATCGGCCAGTTGCACTATCTTGAGCACGGATTCGCCGGTAATCTTTGGCAGGGTGGAGAACAATTGCCGGATGAAGCGCACCAGCATCCAGAACAACGCGGAAAAAGCCAGCGTCAATACCAGCAGAGCGGAAGCCTTGGCGTATGACGGGCGCATCCTCTCCTGGAATTTGCGCCTGGAAAGGTCCAATATCATGTATGAGAAGAGGGCGGCCAGCAGAACATGTCCCAACTTGAACCATATGATGACGGCAAGTATCGCCGCCATCATGGAATATGAGGTTATTTTCGCCCGGCTCATCATAATGATATTGATAGCATTTTTACCATTCCAAGCAAAGCTTAATGTAAATATATAGGCGTTCGTGGACTTGGGTCTAGCCTTTTCCGGTGACCGGAGCCCGGTACCGGACGGCATTGCGGCATATAAAAGTCCGCTCCGCGGGGAGGCGGAGCGGACTTTCGGGGTGGCATCAGCTTCATGCCGGGGGTAATCAGTCTATCTTTACCTTTACGGGCTTGGCTTCCTCGGCTTTCGGGATGAAGACTGTGAGGACGCCATCCTTCATGGATGCCGCGGCCTTGGCTGTCAGGAGGCCTTTTTCCAGCCTTACCGTGCGCGCGAAACGCCCGTAGGAGAGTTCGCTGTATCTGCGCAGGGGTTCGGTTTTTCCTGAATTGGAGGCTTTCTCGCCGGATATCACCAGCTCGCCCTCTCTTATTTCCAGGCTGACAGCCTCTTTGGCGACGCCCGGAAGCTCGAACCTGAAATTCATGCCGTCGGCCGTTTCCTCAAGCTCCGCTTCCGGGAGCCAGACGTTCTCCGCGTCCTGGGGCTGTGCGCTGAAGGCGTCCTGAAGAAGCCTGTTGACCGCCTGTTCCACATTTTCCTGCGTGCCGCAGCACTGGGTGTTGTTTTCCTGCATCTTGCGTTTCCTCCTGGTGCTTTCCTTTCTTGTTTGCTTAATCGGCGGGAGCCTTGCCCTCCGCCGAGCGATGATGCCGTATCCGGCCGGATAATTGGCACTCTTAACTTCGACTGCTAATATGCTAACAGAACTGGCACTCTTTGTCAAGAGTGCTATTTATGGGGCATTAAAAAAGCGGCCATCCGGCCGCCCGCTCCCGTCGGAGAGAGGTCATTCCCGCGCCGGTTCATCCGCCGGAAATAATATCGAGAAAGTCGTTCCGGCTTCCTGTGAAGTGGTGAATGAAAGCGCCGCTCCCAGCGTCCTGGCGATAAGCTGCGCGCTGTAAGCGCCCAGGCCGGAGCCTCCGCTTTTGGTGGTCTGGGAGTGCTTGAGGAAGATTCTCGCTCTTACCTCTACCGGTATTTCCCCGTTGTTGTGCACATCCAGCCGTGTCCTGCCGCCTTCATCCGCTACGGTCAGGGTCACCGCCCCCCCTTCCGGAGAGGCCTCCGCCGCGTTTTTGACTATGTTTGAAAGCATCTGGTACACGAGAACGCGGTCGCTGTTTATGACCGGGAGTTCCTTCCCCTCGGGAAGGCAGGCGAATGAGAGATTTTTCCTTTTGAACAGGAAAAGCAGGTCAGCGCATACGGAGTCGACCACTTCCCGGAGCGGCAGCGGCTTGCGCGCCGGCTGCATGGTGCCGACTTCCATCTTATAAAGATTCAGGGAGTTCTCTATCATTGCCAGCATCCTGTAGCCGCTTTTGCTGACGGCTTCCCACCATCTGCGCTGGTCTGGCGGCGTGCTGGGCATGGCAAGCATGGCTTCCGGTATGCCTATGATGTTCGTCAGCGGGGATTTCAGGTCGTGGTGGATTATGCGCTCCACGTCCTCCCTCATCTGCTCTGCGTACACCCTGTCGGTTATGTTCCTGACCGAGACCACGCGCACCGGTTTGCCGTTGAAGAAGCCCGCCTGCGTCTTGATTTCCGCCGGGAAGACCGAGCCGTCCTTTTTCATCACCTCCGTGACGTAAAGGCCGTATACGCGCCCGCGCATTCTTTTGGCCTCGGCTTCCCTCGCCTGCTCCGAAAAAATCTCCAGCGCCGCTCTCCCCGCCATCGTTTCCCCTTCGGCGCAGCCGAGCATGGAGGTCATGGTCCTGTTCATCTTTATGATGAGACCTTCCGCGTCCTCCATAAATATGCCTTCGAAGGCCAGGTCGGAAAGAAGCCGGTTTGACGCCTCGCTTTCCGCGAGGGCCGTTTCCCATTTCTTGCGGGCGGTTATATCTCTCGCCATGCAGGCCGTGCCCCTTATGCGGCCCTGCGCGTCTCTCAGCGGCTGGACCATGACTTCATGCGTCCTCTGCCCGGCCGCGTCCGACACGATGGCCATTTCCTCCCGCAGATTCTGCCCTGTCTGCAGCGACCGGTGAGTGAGCTCGGCCAGCTTCGGGCCGCCCCCTCCGGGGAATGGCAGGGATGCGACGTCCGTGCCGACCAGAAGACTTGGCTGCGTGCCGCAGGCTTTCGCCAGCGTCAGGTTTGCCGAGGTTATCCGTCCCCTGTTGTCGCAGGCGTAGACGAAATCCTCCATGGCGTCAACCAGCAGCCGGTATTTTTCCCTGCTGTCGAAAAGGGCCTTTTCCAGCCCCTGCAACTGCGGATAGGCGTTGTCGCCATTGATGAGCGGCGTCCGCACGGCGGCGTAGACGGCCTGTTCCCCGGCGATGTCAACCCTGTGGAAGCAGATTTCCTTCCCGGCGCCGTTGCTGCACGCGGCCCCGGCCTCGCCGGCCAGAGCGGCTTCGAAAGCGTAACGGAACGCCGTCTGCGGAAAGACTTCGGATATTTTCCGCCCCTCGGCCTTGGGGAACTGCGGCCAGAGCTGACGCGCCGATTCAGTCCATATCGTTATTTCTCCCGTGCGCGCTATGCCAAAATGGGCCTCACCCTCCAATGCGAGACGGCCGGCGCCTTCAAGAGCGCCCCGGAATTCCGCCTGCGAGGAGAATTTTAGCGTCATCGTCTCGTTTTCCGGTTTTATTTGTCCCCGTGTATTGCCTGCAATAGCCAGAGCATGTTCTCGCCCAGGGTGGCCATTGTCTTGCAGCCCTCCGGGTCTTTTTCCACGGCGCCCGGTTCGCGGCCTATCCCGATGTTCCAGTAGCTGGAACCGACGGTCACCATCTGGCTTATGCCGAAGAAATGGTTTATTGTGTCGAAGGCGTGTATCGCCCCGGCCCTGCGCACGGCCACCACGGCGGCGCCCGGCATGCGGCGGAATATGTGGCCGTTGGCCGAGCTTACGAATCCCGCCCGGTCTATGAATGCCTTGACTTCCGGCGTGACGTCGGCGAAATATGTCGGGGAGCCTATGAAAACGGCGTGGGATGAGCGCATCTTTTCGATAATATCGTTCAGCCCGTCCTCCGGCAGATGGCACTTCCCGTCCTTGTGCTTGAAGCACTGCATGCAGGCGCAGCAGCCGCGCAGCGGGCGCTGCGCTATGTGTATGATTTCGGCCTGCACGCCCGCCTGCGTGAGCGGCAGCATGGCCAGCTTCAGCAGCGCCGAGGTGTTGCCGTCTTTTCTGGGGCTTCCGTTAAGGGCAAGTATTTTCAGTTGCATCAGGTCGGTTTCCTTTCGTCAGGCGGGCTTTTCGCCCGCTCCAGATGTCGTTTCAAATCCGGCCAGCAGAATGCCGCTAGCGCCACTTCCGTTCCGGCCATCTTCTGCGTTTTACCGGCTCCGCGCTCTCCGCCGTTCTTGAGGTAAAAGCGCGCGTAGGGGTTTTGCGCCGCGGCCCAAAGGTACATTCCGTTCCATCCGGCGGCCACTGCGGCTTCGGCGCAGGCTTCAAGGAGTTTAGTCCCCGTTCCTTTCCCTCTCGCCGCGATGTCCACGTATATGGCGTATATCTCGCACGGGAATGGCATGCCCGCGTCACGTCCCGGGCCTATGCGGGCGAAGCCGTCCATGCGGGCTGCGCCATCCTCATGGACAAAAACCCTGCTGCCGCCATCCAGCGACGCCAGTGTGTTGTCCCATCCCATACGGCTTCTGGCGGCGGACATACCGTCGAGGAAGCTGTCCGGCATTATTCCCCTGTAGGTGTTCCGCCACGATTCAACGTGAATCTCCGCGATGCGCGTGGCATCCCCCGCCCGCGCTTCCCTCACCCCTGTATCCATTGAATAATCTTACCAAATACCGAATCCAGGAAGTACAGCCCGGCATGTCATATTTGTCACATTAATGAACTGGTAAGCGGACTGTCCGGCAAAAGAGTCGAAAGTCCGGTATTCCCACCAGAGGGGAGGTTTCAGTGAGCGGAGTAGGCGGAGGGTGGTTCCGGTTTCCTGGCTTTTCCCGTCTTTCGGGCGGCAATTACGGCGTCGGCCTGTTTGCGTGCGGCTTCTTTCTGCGCGGCGGAAATGGCGGGCAGGAGCAGGTTGATTGCGTCCTGTATTTCGCTTTCGCGCAGGTCCGGGTTCTCCCTGGCCGCGAAGAGCCATTTCATGGCCTCCACTGGGTCCTTCCGGGTTCCCTTGCCGGTGGCGCAGAGCAGGGCCAGCCGGTATTGCGCTTCCGGAACACCCCGCTCGGCCGGACGGCGCAGTACTGAAGCCGCCAGTTTGTAATCCGGCGGATTCACTCCCAGCGCGCAGTCGGCGAGCAGGAGCTGCGCGCGTTCCACTCCCATGTCCGCCGCTTTTTTAAGCCAGCGCATCCCCTCTTTGAAGTCCGGTATATTCCCCACGCCGGGTTCAGGCATTTCGGCAAGCCAGCGTCTCGCCGCCGGGGAGGTTTTTGCCTGCTCCTCAACCCATTTGCGGACCGAGGCGTAATCCCCTATTCCGTTTCCCGGGCTGACTATATATGAGGCCATTTCCCTGGCGTGCGTATTCCCTTTAAGCGCCGGAGCGCATGTCCATCCCGCCGCTGTTTCGTAGTCCGTTCCCGTTCCCGCCGCTTTTATCAGTATGGCTCTGGCCGTTTTATTTCCGTCCTGCGCCTGTCGGCACAGGCCTTCGGCCTTCGCGCCGAAATTGTTTTGTGTGAGGCTGTCCGGCAGATGAAGCAGCGCCAGATTGTATGCGGACATCGAGTCCGTTGCGGCGGCCTTCTCCAGCCAGAACACGGCCTTGCGTCTGTCAATTTCCGTCCCTTCCCCGGTGAAGTAGGCGTGGGCGGTCATTATCATCCCGTAGAGACTGCCCTGCTGCGCCGCCGCAAGAAAATTTTTGAAGGATTGTCCGGCTTCCTGCGGCTTGTCCAGTCTGTAGGAGCGGCCCAGCGAAAGCCGGGCCTTTTCGCTTTTGCCCTCGGCCAGTGTCCGCCAGCGGCGGCGCGCCTCGAACACGTCGCGCGACAGCGAGCCGAAGCCCATGCCGTAGGCCTGCGCCACCGCCTGCATGCCATCCCGGCTGCCGGCCTTTTCCGCTTCAAGATAATACTTGAGGCCTCCGGCCGGGTCGGGGCCGGGCTTGCCGCCCTTATGTATATTGCCGAAAAACACTATGTCGCCCGCGGTCTTGAGGGCGGCGGGGCAGTTCCCGGCGGTAAAAGGCCTTAGCAACGCTTTCGCCGCGACCGGTTCCCCTTCCCGCCACAGGCTTTCCGCTTTTTCCACGGCGGAGCGCTCCCCGTCGCATTGTGCGGTGGAGGCCGGCGCTGGCAGGAAGGCTGCCAGCAGGCTAAAGGCGAGCGGCGGTTTCAGCCAGTTCTTCATGCAGTTTGTCGATGGCGTCGCCGGAGGCCTGATAGTTGTTGATGATGAACGCGAACGCGAGCGTTTTGCCGGAGGCTGTGCGCAGGTACCCCGCGTAGCTCCTCACTCCGTTGAGCGAGCCAGACTTGAGCTTCAGCTTTCCCTCGGCGGCTGTTCCGCAGCAGAACCGCTTTATGTGTCCGGTTGTGTCTTCGTCGCCCGGCACGGGAAGGGAGCGTTCGAAATCTGCCGAGACCGCCGATTTTCTCATGTGCGTCATGAGTCTGCCGAGGGCCTCGGCGGAAACCAGGTTGTTTTTAGAGAGGCCGCATGCGTCGGCCAGCTTTACGCCGTCCTGCGGCACGCCTGCCTGTTTCAGGAAATCCCGCACGGCGGCAAGGCCGGATGCTTCGCTCCCGTCACCGGACGAGAGGGCTCGCAGCAGCATCTCCGCGTAGAAATTGAAGCTGCGTTTATTGGTGATGAAAACGATGTCCCTGACCGGATGGGAGAGCGTTTCGGCCAGCAAGGCATGGGACCTGTAGGGCCTGCTTTTGGTTTCAAGAGCGGCGGTCTTGCCCAGCTTTACGCCGCGTTTCGCGAGCGCCGCCTCCAACAGGCGCGCTGTGAAGAGGGCCGGCTCCGGCAGCGAGCCCTTGATGCAGAATTCCTTCGGCCCAAGCGGGATTGTCCCCCGCAGTTCCGCCTCGTACTGTCCAGGGGCGCGGTAGATGTAACCGTTGTCGCCGGAACCGGCGGGGCCGGTTTTCATGAAGTTCTTGAACGAGAGTCCCTTTACCGCCGGTTCGGTCCGCAGAACTTCCGCCGCATCCCCTTCTTTTCTGCCCGGACGGAAGCACAGGCGGTACTGGTTGTCGTTTATGGAAAGAGCGGAGGACTCCGCCGCGTAATAGTTGCCGAGGTCCTCGTAAGGCCATGAACCCGGTACCGGCAGTTCGCCGTAAAGCAGGGCGTCCGCCTTTACTCCGCCGGTCACCGAGCGTATCCCGGCCTCGGCTATGGAGTCCGCCCATGATTCTACGATGGCTGCCGTAGGCGTGGAGTTCCTTATCACGGTGGAGCCGAGAGAAGGGTCGCCCCCGCCCAGTATGACGATGTTTCCCCTCAGTGTTCCGCCGGATATTTTCCCGTCCGCGTATATACGCGTGCGGAAGCGGTGTTCCGGGCCAAGCTTCGAGAGCGCGGCGGCGGTGACGAACAGCTTGAGCGTGGAGGCGGGGATAAGCCTTTGTGCGCTGTTCTTTGCCAGCAGGACCTGCCCCGTGGCCGTGTCGGCCATGTAGACGGCCCACTGGGAACCCTTCACCGCGGGGGTGTCGTTAAGGAGGCGGAACTTTTCCTCAAGCGCGGCGTTCTGCGCGAAGGAAACCGAAGTCAGGGCGGCCAGCAGAGCCGCGGCGAGCGGGATGTTTCTCATGGCGTTATTTTTTCAGGCCCTCCAGGTCCAGCAGAAAGGCGTATTCGCTTGCCGCCAGCTTAAGGCGTTCAAAACGTCCGGATTTGCCGCCGTGGCCGGATGACATGTCCGTTTTAAGTATGAGCATGTTTTTGTCCGTCTTCATGGCGCGGAGCTTCGCCGCCCACTTCGCCGGTTCCCAGTACTGGACCTGCGAATCGTTCAGCCCTCCGGTGATGAACATGTTGGGATAGGCTTTGCGCTCGATATTGTCGTAGGGCGAATAGCTCAGCATATAGTCGTAGAACTTTTTTTCCGCCGGGTTGCCCCACTCGTCGAATTCGCCCGTGGTCAGCGGGATGGACGTGTCCTGCATTGTTGTGACGACATCCACGAACGGAACGTGGGCTATTATGCCGTTATAGAGGTCAGGCCTCATGTTGGCTATCGCGCCCATCAGCAGTCCGCCGGCGCTGCCGCCCTGCGCGTAAACATGCCCAGGCTTGCCGTAACCTTCCCGGAGCAGGAATTCCGTGGCGGCTATGAAGTCCGTGAAGGTGTTTTTCTTCCTGAGCTGGCGGCCGTCCTCGTACCACTGCCTGCCCAGTTCCGACCCTCCGCGTATGTGCGGTATGGCATATACGAATCCCCGGTCCAGCAGGGAAAGTCTCTGCGTGCTGAAGTAGGGCGGCATGGTCATGCCGTAGGAACCATAGCCTTCAACATAAAGAGGATTTTCCCCTTTCCGGACCTTGTCTTTCCTGAAGACCAGCGAGACCGGCACCAGCGCCCCGTCCGGGGCCGGAGCCAGTACCCTGCGGGTTTCGTAGTCTTCCGGGCGGAATGTTCCCGGTACTTCCCGCCTTTTGACAAGGGTCTTCTCGCGCGAAGCCATGTCGTAGTCGTAAGTTGAGTCCGGGGTGGTCAGCGAGGAGTAGTCATACCGCACCGTTCCCGTCTCATATTCCTCGTTGCGTCCCAGAGAGGCCTCATATGCGGGTTCGCCGAAATCCAGATAGTGTTCCGCCCCCGTACCGCGGGCTATTATCCGTATCTGCGTCAGGCCTCCCTTCATTTCCTCCAGCGCGAGGAAGTTTCTGAAAGCGGTCACGCCGGTTATGAGCGCGCTATCGGAATGGGGCAGGTATTCCTTCCAGAACCCGCTTTCGGTTTTGTCTTCGTCAGCCTTCATGACCTTGAAGTTTTTGGCGTTGTCGTTCGTAAGGACCAGCCAGTCGTTTCCGGCGTGCGTCACCGAGTACTCTACGCCGCGCCGCCTTGCCGCGAATACGCGGAACGCTCCGCCCGGATTGTCCGCTTCCAGTATCCTCGCTTCCGAGGTCAGCGTCGCGCCGGAGTGCAGCACCATATATTTGCGCGAAAGGGTCTTCCCTACCGAAACCTCGAAAAGACCGTCGTTCTCCGTGTAGACCAGTTCGTCCTTTTCCTGTCCGAGCGTATGCCTGTATACCCTGTCCCAGCGGAGCGTCTGCGTGTCCTGCTTTACGTAGAAAAGGGTTTTCCCGTCGTTGGCCCATGCCATGTTGGGGGTGGTGTCTTTTATTGTGTCCGGCAGGTCCCTGCCGGTGGAGAGGTCGCGGAACCTTATGGTGTATATGCGCCGTCCGGCCAGGTCGGCGGCGTGGGCCATGATTTTGCCGTCATCGCTCACTTGCGGCCATTTGTGTCCGTAGAATGACGACCCTTTGGCCATTTCCGGAACGTTAAGTATGATTTCCTCCGGGGCTGACAGGGAGCCTTTCTTCCTGCAGTAGAGCGGATACTCGTTGCCTTTTTCGTAACGGGCGTAATAATAATAGCCTCCGTCCCTGAACGGCGCGGTGGAATCATCCTCCTTGATTCTGGACTTCATCTCGGAGAACAGGCGTTTCTGCAGACCCTTGGTGTGCGAAAGAGCCGCTTCCGCGTATTTGTTTTCGGCCTCGAGGTATGCCGTTACGGCGGGGTCTCCCCGCTTGTTGAGCCAGAAGTAATCGTCGACCCTGCTATGGCCGTTGGCTTCCAGTTTATGCGGAAACGTTGCGGCCACGGGCGGCTTCTCAGTTTTCATGGATGCGCAGGCTCCTAACAGGATGAGCGGCAGCAGCGCCGCTGTCGGGGCAAGGCGTTTCATGGGATATTCCTCCGGCGTAATTCGGCATAAGGGACATTCAAATTATGTTAGCAAGAATGGGACCGAGAGGAAAATGCCCGTCGCAAACAAAAACGCCGTCCAGGAGGGACGGCGGATGACGGCAAGTAAAATATGTTATTCCGCTATGGGAAAAGCGGCTTTGACCAGCGTGCCTTTCCCTTTTTCACTGGTTATCTGCAGGCTGCCTCCGTGCGCCTCGAAGGTGCGCTTCGCCACCGCGAAGCCGAGGCCGGTTCCCTGCTGTTCGTAAAAAGCCCTGTCGAACTGTATGTACGCGCCAAGCGACGCCACCTGTTCACTGGTCATGCCGCGTCCCGAGTCATGCACCTCTATCTGGTACATGCCGTCCTGCATTCGTCCGATTATCCTGACTTTCTGCCCGGAGGCCGAGTATATGAAAGCGTTCCCCGCCAGTTCGAACACGGCCTGATAGAGCCTGCGGCAGTCTATCTTGGCGCGCGCCCTGCAGCAGTCAGTTTGCAGGTCGGCGCCGCGGCCAAGCTCCCGCGCCGCGTCTTTGGCCGCTTTATCTATTTCCGGCTGCACGTCAAGGCAGAGGGCTTCCCTCATGGCCGTCATCTTGAACGGGTCCGAGGCCGCCAGCTCCAGTTCGGAATAGGCTATGAACTTGTTGACCAGCCGGAGTATGCGCTGGCCGCTTTCGTGTATCGAGCCGGCCATTTCCTGTACCTCGGCGGGGCGAAGCTGGGCCGCGTTTTCATGCAGCAGCTCGGAAAAACCCAGTATGCCGTTAAGGGGCGTCAGCAGCTCGTGCGGTATTGATTTGGACATGGACTGCCTGAGCTCGTCCAGTTTTTGTTCCGTCCTTTTCCTTTCGCTCTGCTTGTCCCGGAGGCGCGCTTCTATGGAAGAGAGGAGTTCCTCTTCCTGAAAAGGTTTTGTCAGGTAGTCCTCGGCGCCGAGATTCATGCCCTTGCGCACGGTGGCCTTTTCCGTAAGCCCTGATAGGAAGATGACCGGTATGTCGGCGAATCTGTCGCTGCCGCGGACGGCGCCCATGAACTCCCAGCCGTCCATGCCCGGCATGGAGACGTCGCATATTATGATGTCCGGCCTGCGCTGCGCGAGCAATTCCAAGGCTTTTGCTCCGGATTCAGCGCACACGGCCTCGTAGCCGGCTATTTCCACTATTTCCGCCACGGTGCGGCGGATGTCCGCCTCGTCGTCCACGATGAGGATGGTTTTTTTGCCGCAGGCGTGGCGCTGGTTTTTAGAGCCCATCTAAAATCTCCTTTCGTAGCGAAAGTGTCGATTTTGACAGACGCAGCGGGCTGAGGCACGCAGGCCAGCAGGCCTGTAAGCCGAAGACCGCGACGTATCGTGGCAAAAGCGGCGCTTGCAGCAGAATACGGAGATTTTAGATGGGCTCTTAGGCATTGGCGGGCGGTTCCTTCGGAATGGTTAACGTAAAGGTCGAACCTTTCCCCTGAGTGCTTTCGAAGGAAAGGCGTCCTCCGCAAAGCTCCGCAGTCCTGCGGGCTATGCTCAGACCCAGCCCCGTTCCTTTCGCTCCGCCTACGTTGGAGGCGCGGAAGAAGGACTCCCCGATACGCCCCTGCTCTTCGGCAGGTATTCCTATGCCCTGGTCCGCGACCGATATCGCCACGGAATCCCCCACGTCGCGCACATGCACCCGCACCGTGGAATCGGGCGCGGAATACTTCAGCGCGTTCTCCATCAGGCTGTGCAGCGCGGCGGAGAGCATGCCGGGGTCCGTTTCCGCCAGAAAGTCCGAGCCTTCCGAGGAGATTTCCATCGTGTGCGAGCCCGCGTCGGTGAGCTTCGCCTCTTCCATCAGTCCGGAGGTCAGGTTGAGCAGGTCCGCCCGCGCGATGCGCGGCATGGCTTTGCCCGACTCCAGTCTGCTTATCATCAGGGTTTCGTCCAGGGTGGTGAGAATTCTGTTTATGTTTGAAGTTATGCGGGAAAGGAGCTCCTCCATCTTTTCCTGGCTCATGTCCCTGCCGTGCTTCCTGAGCAGGGACGCCGCGGCGGAAATGACGGTCATGGGCGAACGGAATTCATGGGAGGCCGAGGCTATGAAGCGGGTTTTAAGGTCGTTTATGTCCCTCTCCGCCTTCAGAAGCCGCGACAGCTCCTCCTGTTCCTGCCTGGGGGCGTTTATGTCGTAGAAGGCGAGAAGGCTTACTGCGGGATGCTCCGGCATCTCCACGCTTCGGCTTTCGCAGCGCATCCATAGCGACGTGTCTGCCGTCCGGAAATCGAAGGCGCCATTCTGCCCCGCGGAATCGAGCATGCCGTCCGGAAGGCCGATTTTCCGCGACAAGCTGGCAATTCCGGACAGGGCCTCGTCTCCCCAGCGGTCGCGGATATAGCGGTTGGCGAACAGCACCTCGCCGCTTTCCCTGTCCGCGGCGCAGACGCCGTACGGCATGCCGTCCAGCACGGCCGCAAGCTTTTCGTTGACGGCGCGCAGGGAGGCGTCCGCAGTTTTTCTGCCGGAAATGTCCAGCAGGAATATGACGGCTTTTCCTTTTTCCCGGACAGAGGACGGGAGCAGATATATTCTTGCAAGATAATTCTGCTCGGCCAACCGGATTTCGCGGCTTACCGCCCCGGCGGAGGCATTGGCCTCCTCCAGCCCGGCGCGCAATGCGTCTGCCAGAGGAAGCGGCAGCGCGGCGAACACGTTCATTCCTTTCACTTTTTCCGGAGTCGAGCCGAGGTAGTCTGCCAGGCGTTTGTTGCCGTGTTCTATGGCATATTTCCCGTCCAGGACCATCGCCATGTCCGGGGCGGAATTGAGGATGAAAAGCAGCGTGTCCTCCACGGACGCGGCAGTCTGCTCGCTGGAGTGCATGAGCGTGACGTCCTGCGCCACGCCGGTCAGTATGTGTCCTGTTTTTCTTTCGCACCACAGGGAGAGATGTATGTTCTCTCCGGCGGTGTTGGTGGCCTCGCAGTGAAAGTAGGACGAGTAATTCTGCTCCGCGCCCTTTTCCAACGCCATGGTGGCCTGTTTAGCCATCATGTTCCTGTCCTGCGGGCGGATAAAGCGGAGGGTGAACTCCACAAGGGGCATGACCTTCCCGTTGGGAGCCTTTATTCCGAGGGTTTCGCACAGGCCGGGGCTGAGCGTCATCATCAGGGAGCGGAGGTCCAGCTCCCAGCCTCCCAGCCGCGCTATCTTCTGGGTCATGGACAGGCGTTCCTGCGTCTGCAGGAGTTGCTCCGCGTGCTTCTTCTCGGCTGTTATGTCGGAAAGCGTGCCCGCCACGATGGCCGGGTTGCCGGCGGCGTCTGTTTCGGCCGTCTTGCCCTTGCAGCGGGCCCATATGAAGCGCCCGTCCGCGGTATGGATGCGGAATTCCTCGTTGAATACAGAGCTTTCCCTGTGAAGATGCCGTTCAAACGAATCCCGCACTCTCTGAGCGTCGTCGGGATGTATCAGGGCGAACAGAGCCTCCATGCTGGAGGCGAAGGTGCCGGGCGCGTATCCAAGAAGACGTGATAGGTTTTCGCTGAACATGGCGTGGCCGGACGGCAGCACCATCTCCCAGAAGCCGTCCGCGGCCGCGTCCAGCGCCAGCGAAAGCCGGCGCTCGCTGTCCAGCAGCGCGCGTTCCGTAGCCTTGCGGTCGGTTATGTCCTCGAAAACCCCGATAAGGGCATATCCGTCGTCAGCGGCGGGAAGCTTCCCCATGTTCGCGCTGACCCATATCGGTTCGCCGTTCTTGCGGTAGCATTGTTTCTCGAATTTGTAGGAGTCTATTTCCCCGTTCGCGAGCCGGGAGAAGAAAGGTATTTCCTTTTTAAGATATTCGTTGCTGGTGAAGCGGAAGAAAGGGGTTCCGGAAAGCTCCGAATCATCGCAGCCCAGAAGGGCCGCATACTTCCTGTTCCACATGATGAGCCGCCCGTCCCGTCCGAAAATGGCTTTTGCCAACGGGGATTCATCGAAAAGAATGCGCAGGCGCTTTTCGTTACGCCTCAGGCGTTCCTCCGCCTTTTTCCTGTCCCCCATGTCCTGAATCTGGGCTATGAAGTAGGCCGGTTTCCTGTCCCGGCCGCGCACGCAGACCACGGACATCATGGCGTGCATCGTCTCCCTCGATTTCGTGACAAAACGCTTGTCTATGCAGTAGCTTTCCGCCGTTCCGTCCAGCGCGCGCTGGAAGTATTGAGCGTCCTCGGCCGAGTCGTCCGGGTGGGTTATGGCGTCCCATGTCATGGCGGACAGTTCGTCCCTGGTGTAGCCCAGCATGGAGCAGAAGCGTCTGTTGGCGTAAACCCATTTCTTGTCGGGCAACGCTATGGCTGTCCCAACCAGCGCCAGTTCGAAAAAATCCTTGAAAAGAGAGATTGTGCCGCTTTCCCCCTGCTCCGCATGGGTAGAGAGAAGGTTTTCAAGTCCCGCCAGCGTCTTGTCGTGCGTGACTGAACCCCTTCCGAAAATTTTGCCCAGTATCGGATTCCTGTTTTTGCCTGTGGCGGCGAATTCCGCCGTTGCCGGTTTAAGGGGGCTGAAGGCCATGAGGGAACAGGAGACGCCGTCTATTGCGATTTGCGATGCTGTATGGGGCTGCGCGGCTATCGAGTCCGCCGCGGAGGTGCGCAAGGACCCCGCTCCGAACCTCTCCAGAGCGGCGCCGTTCCCATAAATTACAACACCAGCAGGGTCTGTGATTACGACGGCGAAAGGCAGAACGTCTAAAGCCTTAAGAGCCGCGTGACCAGACAGCGTTTTGCTATCCTGACCTTTGCCGGGGCTGTTGTCGTTGGCAAGCATATTCCAGTCCTTAACTCAGCCCGCAAGCATCTTTGTAAGTGTATTGCTAATCCAAAATAACTAGTAATATTCTAACTGTTTTTTGGGAATTGTCAAGATTAAGTTTCCAATGCGTTTGGTATAACCCCATGTTCGGTTGTCCGCAGTTTCGCGCCACGGTTACCACAACGCCTCAATCAAACTATTTATTGACATGTAATGTAAATGACATAGCGTAAGATTACTCTGCCCATGCTTTACATTACGCCGCGCGGATACTATAATGATTACCATAAAGGCGGAGGGGCTTTTCCCCTTACCGCATTCGCATTCCGGAGCAGTGAGTTTTGCCATGTCCCGTAAGCTGACCTTTGCCAAGTCCAATCTCTGCGCGGTGATAAGCGCCATACCGGTGCTTGTTTGTCTCGCCATGCTTTTCTGGGCCAAGGGCAGAATACAGACCGCCGTCATTACGGAAGGCATGACCATACTGCTGACCGGGGTGTATGACATGTGCGCCTCCCATTCTCCGGTCGATAAGGAGGAGAGTGTCGTAAGGGAAGTGCTTTCCCGCAGGGCTATAGGTTCCACGGGCTACATATTCGTTCTGAAAGGAACCGGTCCGGACAGGGGGCGTTACATTGTCTCCAAGCACGGCCTGCGCGACGGCGAGATGCTCTGGAACGAGCGTGGGCGGGACGGCCGCTATTTCGTCCGGGACATGATAAGCCGCGCACTGTCGTCCGGGGGCTCGGTAGCGGTCAGTGATCCGTACCAGTGGACGAATCCGGGCGAGGCCCAGGCCAAGGATAAGGTCGCATATCTGATTTATTATGAACCGTGGGACTGGGTCATCGGGGCCAGCGTCTATGTGGATGACGCATACCAGATAGCCGGCAGGAGCATAGGCATAATCGTCAGCACTATTTACATGGTTTCCTTCATTGGCCTCATAGTGCTGGTACTGTCTGTAGGTTTCGGCTACTATCTCAATCTGATGATACATGCGCAGGAGGAGTCCCTCGAAACCCTCCGCCGCTCCCTTCAGGCTACGATAATTCACGATTTGAAGAACCCTCTGGCCTCCATAGCCGGTTCCATCGCCATGCTGCGCGACACCGCCATTGACAGCAAGGTCGGCAGGGAACTGGTTGAAATAGCTTTCGCCAGCACCAAGGTGCAGCAGCAACTTATCGATACCCTTGTGGACGTGGAGAAGCTGGAGACCGCGGCCCTTGTCCCGTTCCCCGTATGCGTGGATCCGGCCGAAGCCGTGGGCGAGATGGCCAAAAACATGTCGTTCGCCGCCAAGGGGCGAAACATAACCATCAGGACGGACTGTCAGCCGGACCTGCCCCAGTTCGCAGTGGACAGCGTTCTTCTTGACCGGATTCTGGCCAATCTGATAACGAACGCGATAAAATACTCGCCTTCCAATTCCGAGGTGCTGGTTTCGGTCAAAATGCGCGGTGACCGTTTCCGTTTTGAGGTAAAGGATTCGGGGCCCGGCATACCGTCCTCCGCGGCGGAGCGCCTGTTCCAGAAATTCTACCGCGTGGAGGGCGCCGACAGGAGCAAGTATTCCGGTTCCGGCCTCGGCCTTTACTTCTGCAAACTGGCCGTTGAGGCCCACGGCGGGGAAATAGGGGTGAACACCGGTTCCGGCGGAACCTCTTTCTGGTTCGAGCTGCCTCATATTCCACCGGCCTCCGGCGAACTTCCTAAAACCGGAACCTGCGCCTGAGCGGGGAGACATCATGCACTGGGCAATTCTTTTTCTTGCGGGTATTTGCGAAGTGGTATGGGCCGTGGGGCTTAAAGTGAGCGCCGGCTTCACCCGTTTCTGGCCTTCCGTCTGGACCGTTGTCGCCATGATAGCCAGCTTTGTCCTTCTGTGCGCCGCCATGAAAAAAATTCCGCTCGGCACGGCCTACGCCGTCTGGACCGGCATAGGCGCCGCCGGAACGGTGCTGGCCGGAATCCTGATGTTCGGCGAGAGCCGGGAGTTGTCCCGCCTTCTGTTTATAGGACTGATACTGGCCGGTATTATCGGGCTGAAGGCCACTCATACGGGGTAAAAATGGCTGATAATACCGCGGTGCTGGGGATAGAGAGAGGGGCGTCGGCCTCGCAGGTGGAGGCGGCGTTTTCATCGCGCATGATGGACAGCGGCCCGTTCCCGAGAAAGGATATCGTCCGTGCATACACCGTGTTGTCCAACCCGCAGAAGCGGGCGGTCTACGATGCCGCCCTTCCCGATGAAGGACAGGACATTTCGTCTGCTTCCGCTCCTGATGCCTCTCCGCGCCCTTCCGTAACCGGAAAGGCCGCCGCCGGTTTTTCGTTCGAGATACGAAAGGAAAAATCTTTTTCCCCTCCGTCCGCTTTGTCCCGCGATTCCTCCCAGTCCGTGAAAAAATCCGTGTCATGCCCTGTCTGCGGCGCCTCTCTGGCGGGGCCGGATGCCAGTGATGTTGTCCGCCGCTCCGCGCTGCTCAACCATCTCGTATCCGCCAAAGTTTCCGGCGGGCATGAAATGGATTATTCCTCCGCCTGCGGCATGGCCGATAAAATAGTCCCGGAGTTTTCCTGGTCCGCCGCCGGCAAGGCCGAGGGCCGGCCTTCGCAGACTCCCTCCCCATCCTCTTCTCCTTCCTGGGGCACGGAGGAGCGTCTACCGGAGGGTTCTTTTTCTGCGAAGCTTGTCCTGCTTGCTCTGGCCGCGTTAGGCGTATACATGCTGTGGGGCCGCCTTTCCGCCCTCTATCATTCGTTTGCCCGGAACGAGCCCTCCGCTTCCATAGAGGGGCGGGCCGCTGCTTCCTCATCGCGTATGATTGCAGAGCACGGTATGGTGTTCATTCCGCCAGGGACATTCATTATGGGCGCGTCCGGAGGAAAGGCTGATTTTCCTGACGAAATGCCGCCGCACGAGGTTTTTGTTTCTGGCTTTCAGATAGATGCCAGGGAAGTGACATACGGGGACTTTTCCGTATTCGTTGATTCCATTTCTTTTGTGACCTCGGCCGAACTGGCCGGAGCAGGAATAGTATATGACGGCGCCGGGGACATGAAGGTCGTTCAGGGGGCGAACTGGCGCAATCCCGCCGGGGATGGCGCCACCGTTGCGGATATGGCAAAAATGCCTGTGGTGCAGGTAAGCTGGAATGACGCGGCGGCCTATTGCTCCTGGGCCGGCAAGAGGCTTCCTACCGAGGCCGAGTGGGAACGGGCCGCCACATACTCATATTTTTCGCGCAATCTCAGGCCGGACGCTTCTGCGGCTTCAAGCTGGTTTGCGGATACCGGGGCCTCCTCGCTGATGCCGGTCGGTTCGCGCCAGCCGGATTCCACCGGGCTCTACGATATGTTCGGCAATGCGGCGGAGTGGACCGCCGACTATTATTCCCCGGATTATTACGGGCGTTCACCCAGGGAAAACCCGAAGGGACCTTCCGCCGGGGATTCCCGCGTCATAAGGGGCGGGGCCTACTGGCAGTACCTGGCGGCTTTCACCCCGCATAGGCGCGCCCACGCGCCCCAGCAATCATCATCTTCTTTCTCTGGTTTCCGCTGCGCTAAATAGTTTCGGAATATCTGGCCCGGACGGTTTCCAGTCTTTCCAAAGTTCCCACGTCTGCCCAGTAATAGTTGTCGCTTCTAAAAGCGGCCACGCGCCTGCCGGCGCGGGCCATTTCGAGGTAGGTGTCGTTTATCGAAAAGGGGCCGTCCTTCTTCATGAAGGAGAATACAGCTGGCGTGAGCGCGTGTATGCCGTCGAAGGCCAGCCTTTCGGCGCTTTGAACCGCGGGGCCTGCCATGAATACGCCGTTTCCGCTTTCCCTTCCACATAGAAGGCCGTTGTCAAAAAGCAGCTGTCTTTTGCTTTCCCTTTTCCTCACGCAGAGGGCGGCGTCCGCTTTCTCCGTCTCAAGAAAGGACAGGAGCGCGCCGAAATCCACCTCGCTCAGCACATCGGCGTTGTGGAGCAGGAATGGTTTCCCGTCATCGAAAAACCACGAGGCTTTTTTCAGGCCCCCGCCGGTGTCCAGCAGGGCGTCCTCGCGCGATATTTCCACGCGGAGCCCCTCTTCTCTGCGTTTTGCGAGATAGCTTTCAATCTGTTCCGCGAAATGGTGGGTGTTTACTATGAATTCCGTGACGCCGGCGGCCTTCAGCCTGTCCATCACGCGCCCTATAAGCGGCCTGCCCCCCACTTCGACAAGCGCCTTGGGCATGGTGTCCGTCAGGGGGGCCAGCCTGCTGCCCACCCCGGCGGCCAGAATCATGGCTTTCATGCTTTTATTGCCGCGTGCTCGAATGTGGAGTGGGTCAGTTCCACGTCAACCGGATACTTCGCGCGAAGCGTCTCCGCCAGCTTCTCGGCGCAGTATACCGAGCGGTGCCTGCCGCCCGTGCAGCCGAAGGAGACCATCAGGTCTGTGAAGTTGCGGCTCATGTAGTTCTCCACAGCGTTTGAAACCATCTTTTCCGCCAGCGAAAGGAACTCCGCCACCTGCGGTTCTTTTTTGAGGAAGTCGATGACCGGAATGTCCCTTCCGGTCAGGGCGGCGTATTCCGGGTAGCGTCCGGGATTGGGGAGATGGCGGCAGTCGAATACGAATCCCCCGCCGTGGCCGCGCTTGTCCGCCGGCGTGCCTGCTCGGTACGAAAAGCTGCTTATCCTTACGCAGAGGCGCATCTTGGCCTGCCCGAACTGCCGCAGCTTGGACGACGCCACAATCTTGCGCCACACGCCGGACAGGGCCGGAAGCTCTATCGGCAGCACGGCCCGGGCCGTGTGGTATTCCATGTTCCTGACCGCGAACGGTATGCTTTGGAGGAAATGCGTCTTGCGCTCGTAGAATCCGCGCAGACCGTAGGCGCCAAGCGCCTGCATGATCCTTATGAGGACGAAGGCGTGGTACTGCGCCATGAATTTTTCCCTGTCCACGGGCAGCATCCTGGAGACGGCTCCTAGGTATTCCTCAAGCACAGCCTCGCGCACGTCGAAAGGCAGGTCAGCCTTTGCGTCGCAGAGAAGGGAGGCGATATCGTACTGGAGCGCGCCTCGCCGTCCGCCCTGATAGTCTATGAACCACAGGGAGCCGTCCGGCTTGACCATGATGTTGCGGGACTGAAAGTCACGGTACAGAAAATGCTCCTGCCCGGCTTCGTTGAGGTACGCGGCGAATTTATTGAAATCGTCTTCAAGGGCCTGTTCGCTGAAGGGAATGTCGGCCAGCCGAAGGAAGTAATACTTGAAGTAGTTGAGGTCCCACTTCATCGACTGCATGTCGAAGCTGTCCCTTGGGTGGCAGTTCGAATAGTCCAGCCCCTTCCCCCCTTCCACCTGGAAGCGGGCAAGTTCCCTTGCCGCGCGGAAATAAGTCTGTCTGAGCTCCTCCGTGAATTTCCCCCCGGCGCGCTGTTCCGTGAGATAGCGGAAGAGTGTCATGTCGCCAAGGTCTTCCTCAAGGTAAATGTTGTCGGCCGCATCGTCCGCGTATATTTCCGGCACGGGCAGTCCTTTTTCACGGAACTGGCGGGAGAAGGAAAGGAAAGCCCTGTTTTCCTTCGGGTCCGGGCCGAACGTTCCTATGGCGGTCCGCCCTTCGCCGCGTATGCGGAAATACTTTCTGCTTGAGCCGTCGCACTTGAGCGGCTCTATGGCCGAGGCGTCGTGCCCGAAAGTTTTCTTGTAAAGAGCCTTGAGTTTCTCTTCCATCTGTTCAATCTCCTTCCATCTGTCCGGCCTGCCGGCGCACCGCGCCCTCGGCGTCGGCCGGGTAATCGAAGCTGAATGTGGCCCCGGCTATAAAGTAGGATGCGTTCGTTCCGCCGGATTGCCTTAAAATCGAGTATGCAGCCCTGAAATGCCACAGCTTGACCGACGAAACCGCTCCTATCTCCCACGCGTAAAGCGTTCTGAGGTCCTGCTTGAGCTGGGCTGTCGTGAAGGAGGCATAGGGCTTGAATTCCGGCATAGGCCGGCAGTCCGCCCTGAACCCCCAAAGCTGGTTCGGGAATCCGCTTACCGCCGGCGCTATCCCGTCGAGATAGGTCCTTATGGCGGCGCGGTCCATGGGATCGGGGCTTGAGGTGTAGAAACTGTGCATGTAGCGCGCGCCGCCCCGCCATATGCCTTTGCGTACCACTATGCCTGCCTGCACGTCCAGTTGTCCGGTTTTTTGCGGGTCCGTCCGGTCCGTCACCGCCCTTTGCCCGGAAATAATGTCGTAGCCCTTCTTGTCCTGATGGACGGTCTGGCGCAGGGCGCCGTCCAGCTCCACCGCCGCGTCCCCGGTTTTCCATACAGGCGCGGAAAGAGCGCCGCTGAAACCGAAGCGGCTGTAGCCGTCCGTTTCCGGCAGTATGAAGCCGTCGAAATAGAAATGCCTGCCAGTCTTGTCCCTGCCTGCGCTGACCATGTATAGCGAGGTGTCCGGGCCTATTGAATCCTTTGCGGAAAAGTATGCAGGCTGCAGGAACCATCCCAGTTCATTCTGGTAGTCGAAGAAAACGGAGCGTCCCCTGTATTCGTTTTTGCCCAGAATCTGCGTTATGCCGGAAGAAAAAGTGGCGGCCCGCGCGGAAATAACCTGAGCGAAAATCAGCAAGAGAGGGAGGAAATATTTTTTCATGGCGTTTTCACTCTGCTATGTTAGCACATTTTCTGTATCTGCCCCGGCAAGCTGTCGGCAGGTGTTCATAAAAAAGGCGGGCGCATTTGATTGCGCCCGCCTTTTATAGCGTGTGAGTCCGTTACTGCTTCTTGGGCTCTGCAGCCTTGGTGGCGGCCGGGACTTCGGTCTTGGTCTCGGTCTTGACTTCGGCTTTCTTCTCGGTCTTGGCGGCAGCCTTGGTCTCGGCGGCGGTTATCGCGGCATCCAGCGAGGCTGTCTTGGCCTTTATCTCTTTCTTGGAGGCTTTGTGGGCCTTCTTTTCGGCCTTTTTCTCGGTCTTGGCGGCGGCTTTGGTTTCAGCCTTCACTTCGGCCTTTACTTCGGCTTTGGCGGCCGGAGCGGCGGCGGGAGCGGCAACAGCCGCTGCGGGAGCGGCGGCCGGGGTGGTGACGGCGGCCTTATTGTCCTGCGCGTTGGCGGCAACGGCCGCGAAGACTGCTACGACTGCGTAAGCAAGAACTTTCATTTTTTTTCTCTCTTTTAGTTTGCAGACATTCGCACCTTTTGGTGCTTTCCTATATTATATTAGACTGTTTGGGTGGTGTAAAGCGGTCCCCGCCCCGTTTTTTCCGACGGAGAATCCGACGGGTCCCGTCGTGAAAATCATGATTTCGAGTCTTTTACAGGGCTGTCGAAGGGTTGAAAAGGGTGCGCCGGAGTCGTTTTCATGCTTATTTCGCTTCTTTCCGTTCAGCTTTTCCCGCTGTTTCGGAGCGATATTCCTTTTAGTGAATTAAAAGTCCGCCGGAGACGTTGCTTTCCGGCGGACTTATTCTGAAAAAGCTTTTACTGCGGTTTTATGTCCTGGGGGCAGGCCTTGTCCAGATCGGAAAAGGCCGTCTTGCTAAGGTTTTTGAAGAGAGGGGCCAGCAGGCCGCCGCTTTTCATCGCGGCCAGCGGAATAGGGGTCTTGACGCAGACCCTGCCGAGAAGTTCCACCGCGCGTTCCTGTTCCTTGCCGCAGTTGATAAGGTATGCGGCGGCGGCCGTGGCTTCCTGCTGCGTCATGTCCTGTCGCTCCGGCGCGAGCAGGGGGCCGAGGTGTCCTTTTGCCTCGTCGCATTTGTCGGATTCCACCAGCGCCATCACTCCTGCCATGCGGGCTTCCGGAGAAGGCGCGAGCCTGTCCGTCGCGATGAAATCCTCAAGCGCGGCTTCCCCGTTGCCCATGGAAAGGTTGAAGTAGCCTCTTGAGAGGCGCGCAAGGGGGCTGTTTTCGAATATTTCCACTTCCTCGTCGAAATCCGCGGCGGCTTTCTTGTTCCTGCCAAGCGCGCGCAATGCTTCGCCCCGTATAAGGCGGGCATCCGGATACTTCGGCGCAATCTTGAGCAGCTTTGTTATTGCATCCACGCTTTTCTGGGGTTGACCGGCTTTGACTTCAGCCATCGCCCGGGTGTAAAGCAGCTCCGGATTGTCCGGGTCCTTTGCCGAGGCGGACGCGAAATCCCCGGCCGCTTCCCGGTACTCATGCAGGCGCATGCGCATGCGTCCGCGCGCGGCATACGCCTCTGCGGAAGGGCTTGCGGCTATGGCGGCGTCGAAGTCGGCGATGGCTCCGGCCCTGTCGCCTTTTATCATCTTGTCCATGGCCGATTTCTCGACCGCCGATATATCCAGCGGCGGTTTTTCCGCCTGCGCGGGCGCTGTCTGCTGCGCGTATGTCTGCCCGTGCCATACGACAAATGATGCGGCCAGCACTGCTGTCGCGGTAAATTTCATTTTACAGTCCCCGGGAGCCGTTCTCCCCGTATAAGGTCCTCATAAGTTTCCCGTTTCCTTATGATACTCCATTTCCCGCTTTTTTCAACCAGCGCTTCCGCGGCGCGCGGACGCGAATTGTACTGCGAGGACATGGACATTCCGTATGCACCGGCGGAAAGCACCGCCACGACGTCGCCCTGCCTTGGCACGGCCATTCTCATGTCCACGCCCATGAAGTCCCCGCTTTCGCAGACCGGGCCCACCAGGCTGACCGTTGACGAGGGGCCTTTCCCGTTCGAAAGATTGACGACCGGATGCCTCGCTCCGTAAAGCGAGGGGCGGAGCAGGTCGTTCATTGCGGCGTCTATTATGGCGAAATTCTTGTCGCCGCTCCGCTTCCTGTACAGAACGGAGGAGAGCAGCATCCCGGAAGGCGCGACTATCGAGCGCCCCGGTTCCACCACCAGCGTCGCGCCCGAGCCGGAGAGAATAGTTTTGACTTTGCCTAGCATCTGCGCCGGGGATGCGGGCTTTTCCCCTTCCGCGCAATACCAGCCGCCGCCTATGTCCAGATACCTGAGGTCGGCGCCAGCGTGGCGGGCGGCCTCCTCCCTCAGCCAGAGCAGGAACCTGGCGTTTTTCTCGAAAGCGGATATTCTTCTTATCTGCGAGCCGAGGTGGCTGTGTATGCCGGTCGCTTTCAGATAGCGGCTTTTCGCCGCCATTTTGTAAATCGTCATGGCTTCCCGCACCGTTACGCCGAACTTCTTCCCGCGTTTGCCGGTGGATATGTACTCATGTGTGTGCGGGTCTATGTCCGGATTTATGCGCACCGCTATGCGGCACTGTTTTTTCAGGCGGGCGGCGGTTTTTTCAAGCGCGGCGGCTTCTTCAATCGATTCCACATTTAGAAAGAGTATTCTCGCCCTTATCGCCGCCTCGTGCTCCGCGGCGGTCTTGCCGACGCCGGAGAAGATTATCCTGTCCGGCGGGAAGCCGCATCCAAGCGCGCGCGCCAGCTCCCCCCCGGAAACGACGTCCGCGCCAGCCCCGGCTTTTTTGACTATGCCGCAGATGGCCATGTTCGAATTGGCTTTCATGGCGTAGCATATGAGGCTGTCAGTGCCGTCCAGCGCTTCGCGGTATGCCCGCAGGCGCGTTTCAATCTCGTCCCTGGAATAGACAAAAACCGGCGTGCCAGTTTTGGCCGCTATGGCCAGAAGCAGTTTCTTCGGTATGGAGGGAAGATAGTATTTTTCCATTTTCAATATGATATCCCCTTCGGTCTGTTCTGGCAAGCGTTCAGGATAAAGAGACCTCGGCTTCCTCGGTGGTCGCCGCGCATGGTCGATGGGAAACGAATATGACGGCCATATGGGGATAATTTCCCCCCAGGCGGCGGAATATCTCCTCCTCGGCGGACGGCTCCAGGCCGGAGAAGCTTTCATCCAGCAGCAGGAGCGCCGGTTCAGACACTAGGGCCCTCGCGAGCGCTACTCTCTGTTTCTGCCCCTGCGACAGGCCGTCCGCGTTTTCCCTCTCCAGCAGGCCGCCGTTCAGTCCGGCCGTTTCGGCGGCTTTGCGGAAAGATTCCTCCTTCCCGTCCGGTGAGGCCATGCCTATGTTCTGCCTGACCGGCAGGCTGAAAAGAATCGGGTTTTGCGGACACAGCGCCAGTCCCGACAGGCTTCCGGCGGCTTTTCCGTTTATCGTAAGCGTTCCGCCGCCTGGCCTTGTGACGCCGGCTATCAGGTTTATGAGCGTTGTTTTGCCGCAGCCGGAAGGGCCTGAAATCCTTATACGCATAGCGGGTTTTGTTGAGAACGAGAGGCCGGAAAACACCGCCTTGTCCCCATATGCGAAAGAAAGGGTTTTCGCTTGCAGGCAAACCGGCGTTTCAGGATGGCTCTCCGGGCGGGCGGTTTCTTGAACGGAGACGGCCTCGGCGGCGGCCTTGAGCGACGGGCCGTCCTCCGCTGTCTGCTGGATAATGTCGGACAGGGCCTGCGGGAGCGAGGCGGCCTGCGTTATATAAAACACGGCCGCGGCCGACTGTCCCGGCGTTACGATGCCTTTAACCGCCAGCCAGCCACAGTATACGGCGATAAGGCCGGTGGCTCCCCTGCCAAGCCACTGCGGAACAAGAGCGGCAGCCCTCTCCTCCGCGTGAAAGCGCGCCTGCTCCCTTGCGTAAAGCGCGGCGGAACGGGTGAAGACGCGTGTCACGGCCTTTTCCATGCCGAGGGCTTTTATGACATAGAGCCCGGCCAGCAGGTTGCCGCATCTTGAAAACATGCCCTGCGCGGCGGAGTTGACGGCCTCGCTCCTTTGCCCGCTCCTTCGGGCAAACGGCCACGCAATGGTGCAGACCGCGCCGCCGGCCGCAATGGCCATGACCGCAGGCCGCCAGTCTATGTAAAAGGCCATGCCCAGCGCCAAAACGCCACGCACAAGGGAAAGAAGAGAATAAGGTAGTGTTGTTGCGAGGAAGGACGCGGTCCGTTCGGAGTGCATGAGGACAGAATATTCCCCGTCCGGCTCTCCCAGACTGCTTGCGTAAGGTTTTCTCACCATTGCGCGAAATAGCCGCCGCGCCAGCTCGAAGTTCACCCTGCATCTGGCGGAGCTTTGCAGATAGTCGCCCAGAGCTGAGCAGGCCTCGGCTCCCGCCACCGCGAGGGCGGCCAGCAGCGAGCCGTACAGGAACGCGCGCGTGTTCCCTGACAGAATTCCAAGGTCAAGCGTTTTTCCCGCAAGATAGGGGGCGGCGGCCATCATTGCCGTTCCGGCAATGCCGCAAAGCATGGCCGACACCAGCCGGCCTGAGGCCGTGCGGAGAATCGGCAGAAGCCCGGCTATCAGTCGTACCATCACTTGACCTCCATGCCGCCTACGAACCGTGGGGCCGAGGGGTGCTTGGCGAATCTCAATTCCATGCAG
>Ga0209016_1001010_pt1 | contig 26122 bp, 22 predicted proteins | sample EPASupsiteSAE305_FD_187265 | JGI IMG/M metagenome (GOLD analysis project Ga0209016, IMG submission 187265) | Bioremediated contaminated groundwater microbial communities from EPA Superfund site, New Mexico - SAE3-05 (SPAdes) (version 2) | ecosystem: Environmental > Aquatic > Deep subsurface >...
CTTTACTGCTTCTTGTTTGAACTCGTCTGTATATCTTGCCATTTATCTCTCCTAATCGTATTCCATGCCGATTATTATCGACGAAATTAACGAATTAAAAAGTGTCTAGTTTTTGGGGGTCATTCCAGTTTATCAAAACCAAAAATTTTCTTCCACTTTTGATCATGTAAAATACTTTCTATTCTGCTGATCATTGTTATAAGGTTACTCTTTTCCCTTTTTTCATAATCACCAAATACAGCTTCACCGGCATTGTTATTAAAACATTCTTCGCTTATTTGATGTGTCAAATTTTGGATATTAAAGTCAGCAACACTAGATTCAACTATATTTTTATTCGAATTATACAAATCATAAAAATGCTTTTTAATTGTATTTGCTTTTTTGTACACATTTCCAGCGTATCCATTATTTTTATATGCAGCACTTACAACTTTTAAGCTCTTAAAAGCTTCTAATAACTTGGGCTTTTGTACTCCATCGGATGGTCTGAATAAAGCTATAAAATCCATTGTCCGTAACCTCGAATAATGGAAGAATGTACTTTCATGTAAATCACCAAATTTTACTGCTTTCACTTGAGGTAAATTGTAAAAATTTTGATATTCTCCCGTTGCATCGATCAAAATGGCTTTTGACTTACTCTTATTCAAGAACTCTTCCAATATCCTTGCAATTGTATAGCTTTTACCGCCCCCTGTTGTCCCTACAATTGCACAATGCCGTCCAAAAAGATCATTCGGATCGAGTGGAATAGATGTTCGGAGATGATCAGTTAACTCTGCGATGTCAAAAGTTTTCCCACTCTCTTTTGCCTTTAAAAATAGCTCTTTCAATAGCTCAGATGAGCATAGGTAAACTTTTGAACCTACTGCCGGATAACGGTCTAAGCCTTTATCAATATCCTCGCTGAAGTAGCTAAATGAAAGCAGTATTTCTAATTTCCCTTGGGGGTGAAAATCAGAGTTATAAAAAGAATTTTCACCTAAAAAAATCTGCTCTTTTTCCGGTAAAGATATTTCTTGAATGCGTCCAAGGAATCCGTAATTTTCACCTTCGATTACTACATATTGACCGACAATCCCACCAGTAAGCTCTTCATGAAAATGCCAAAACTTTTTTAGTAATTTTGAGGAAGGGAAATGTATAGTTGAGAAATAAGGGCTAACTCTTGAGATATAACCGACAAATTTTTCATTGTCGAACGGCTGTTTAGCCATTGGTCACCTCATGGGACCCAAAATAGCCGTTTTTTGGTAATTGCCCTACAAACTCTTTAAAAAATTCGCCAACTATTGTCACTTGGCTACTTTTTTGTGCATATGCATGAAGATATGTAAAATTTTCATTCGTTATAGAATTAATGAATGGCTCGATAATCATTAAATTTAGACTGGCGTTGTAGTTTAGCGCCTCTTTGATCATCGTAAAAATATGTTTATCGGCGAAGCTGAAACCAATGATAATAAGTGTCGTAGTCCCTTTTTTCCTTAATTCAGATTGCAATCGCCCCATCATTTCAAAATACGGTTGTTCATAAGATGATTCATACTTATTGTTGTTTGGGTAAATCATCATTGCTTTAGCCGGATTCTCGACTTGTAATATCTCTTCTCCACGTGTTTCCCAGTTAACTGAACCATGCAATTTGTAAAGATGAAATACATTTGATGCGAAGTTCTCATCAGCCGCTATGCGGCTGTTCTCTCTAATCACGATGTCATAGTCAAAATACTTGCCATTAAATCTACGTGGCTGCGTAAATGAAAAACCGTCAATCACAACATAGCTGCCCTCAGAGGCCGTTTGTTCAAAAACCGTATCATAGTTGGTCGTAAACACTTTAAGACGCCCTTGCTTGCTTTTACGGCTTGTCAGCTGTTTGATAAACTCTAAATGTGTAGAAGTATCCTCTAATTTAAAATTACACAGATTTTTGATTGTCTCTTCTATGCCTTCGATGAGCTTTTCCAATGTATCATTTGGCTTAAAAGCCAAGTAGAGTTTTGCGCGGGACAAAATACTCTCAAGATCTTTACGATCAAAAAGAGCCTGTTCAATCCCTATCTCATCCACATAAGCTTCAAATGATTTAACTACATCAATCTCATCCCATAAACCAGCCATGCTTTTACCACCAAAGCCTATGGAACTACCTGCACCGGTAAGTGCAAAAAGTTGTTCTGCCGGTAAAAGCTTTTCGAGTCTTTTTTTGTAAAAGGTTCGGGTTAATTCCAAGGCTTTTGTAGTGATTTCTTCTTCCGTTTTGTCAGGTAGTCTATACTCAACATTAACTTCTTCCCCTCCTTCTTTGGCCCTTTCAGTATAAACTTTACCATTAAGCATTAAGACATCATCGAGAATTTCTATTTTTTGTTCGTTTGATAGTAGATAAGTTTGATTATTCATGAATTGCTCTCCAAATCAAAAAGTGAATGTATCTTTCTATTCTTATGTAGCGATTTAAAATTATCCAATACAATCAGCTTGGCTTGTTCCAAAGAGGTTTGCCAAATTGATTGTAAATACCTATAAACGTCATTGTTCATGCTATGAATTCCTCCAAATGCTTTCTCGTATCAATTCAACATGTCTCTATTTTTTATGGAGTTGGTGGAAATTTTATAATTTCACCACTTGTATTTTTAAAACACTCTCTTACCTGTTTGGCATAAACTTTATTTTTCGACTGCTTTAAGTATTTTACAACTTCAAATAGTTCATGGGTATTGACAAGTGCTATACCACTTCTTTTTGCAGAATCTATTGCTTTTTGAGTAAAAAATTCTGTTCTTTTGTCTGGATGCAATAGCCTATGAGGATTGCCAAATAATACACCTTTTGCATACTCATGTATTTCGTCTCTTGCAAAGTCATCCTGAATATTTGATTCCAGTTGTCTAAATTTTGTAATTGCAATTGCTGAATTGTCTTTGCCTTCTGCTTCTCCGATAAATCTGCCTTCTGCTGATTCAAATACTATATCAAACTCGGATTTTCCATCATCATAATTTTCTGCCTTAAATCCGATTGTTTCCAAAGCTTCTATAAGCGCGTATTCAAGTGGTTTTCCATTCTCATACAAAAGCTTTTTTGACAACGTATGTTTTTCTAGCTCATTCCTCTTTACTTCTATTTTTTCCTGTATAGAGATCAATTGATTTTGAAATTTTTCTATTTCTAATAGGTATTTTTTTTCAATCTCTAATTGAAATCGCACTTCGCTGATCCACTCTGGTGCGGGAGTTTCTTGAGTCGAATACTTTAGAGATTTATCAATAGCAACAATTTGATTCAGCAGTGTTTTTCCGAATTGAATAGCTTTCTCTGTCCAAATGGAAGTTTTACCATCAGTGTGTAATCCGATAAAATTCTCAGGTAAATTGATTGGTGGCAATAGCAGTATTACTCCACCTTTTTCATTAGTCATCATTGCACCAACAGTTTTGTCACCACTTTTTGTAAGCATGAGAGGCTTTGCAGTCTCATGTTCAAAATAAAGCTCATAATCACAAAAATCTTTTACAGTTTCCCAATACGATTTTAAAAAATTTCCATCTTGAGTAAACTTTATATTTTTACCTTTAGCAACTTTTTTGTCTTTAAAACTCACTGGTAACATTGTGTAACTACTTACTTCACTTACATTGCTTGTTTGCTTTTGACTTCGTCCTGTTCCAGAAAGACTATAGTGCGTATGTGTAAAGACATCTTCTGGAGCAGATAAAAAAATAAAAATAGTTTTACCATTTTCAAAAGCCAACTTTAGCGATTCTTTCCAATGCTTTATAGAATCTTTACATTGTTTTGAACTTTCTTCAGATAAATTAGGTTTTCCTTCAAATATTGGAGATGAGTAATTTTGTTGATAAACTAATTTAGGCTCAAACAAAACGATATCAGCATCTAATAATGAAGCATTAGAATGAAAGCTTTGATGCTGAAAAATATCTTTTGTAGGTAATTGAAACCCGACCGTAAAAATTGTTTTAGCTGCCATATTTTATCCCTAACACTTTGATTTAATAAATTCAAACATAGGTCTAAATGCTTCAAAATATGAAACATCGATTCTTGGTACTATTTCCTTTGCAAATAGTGTTTTATCTCCTTTGAAATGAATAATTTGACCACCACCAGGCTTACGGAGAATTTCAAAATAGGAATCTGTATCTGTAGCAGTATAAAATAAATGTTCAATACCCATTCGTGATTCATGTGCATAATGGCTCTTTGTACTTTTATCTGCTATTACCTGATCTTCAATAGCTTCAATTTCTGGTACAGGAAGCAAAAAAGCAAATAAATTTTTCGTAGGATTTTCAACACACAAACTTTTGTAAGGATCATGTTCAATAAAGTTCCAAGTATCCGCTTTTGATTTAAGTGCATTCCATTCATTATAAGCTTCGTCAAAATCAAACATAGCAAATGCCGCTTTTTGGTTCAATTCATTATGTATACGTTCATCCTGAAATAGTTGCTTTAAATAAACACAGTTAAATGCATATATTGGGATAAATGGCATGGGTTCTTCATATAATTTTTGCCAAGCAACTTTAACAATATCTGGGTCTGTACTACCTTCAGTAAAGAAAACAGGAAGTTGTTCAATATTGATATTTCTTAAGACACTTAATATTTGCTCATTTTCACTATATTGAATCATATTTGAAGAGAGCTGGCTTATCGCATAATTCTTGCCAACATTTCTATTTTTAACTTGATTGCCTTCAAAAACAAACATTCTAATTTTTCGATTATCATAATTTACCAAGGTGATGGCACTATGACTGCTCATTAAAACATGATTTTTTTTCGCCGTAGCATTAGTTATTTCATATACTTGTTCTAAAAATTTAAATTGCCATTCTGGATGCAAAAAAGCATCTGGTTCATCCAGTAAAGTGATACAATCTAAATCTTTAAAAATCTCCATAATTGTGTATATATAAATTGACTGAAACTGACCATCACTAAAATAAGATAAGTTAGCATCAACTTGATTTTTTAATTTTAACGCCAAACGGATATTGTCATACATTTCAAGTGTTTTTAAATTATCAATTTGCTTAAAAATATTTTCTATCGATTCACTTCTGAATTTTTCTTGGAAAAGCTCAATATTTATTGGAATAGTATAAGTATCTTTATCTAAATTATAAATATCACTATGTAAAAACTCTCCTTTAATGCACACAATTAGTTTATCTAAAAATATTTTTGTAATTCCCTTCGCACCCCAAAAATGACTCAATGGGTCAAAGTTTTCAATTACAAATTTTTTATCTGCAAAATAAGGTCTTTTTAGTGTTAAAAATATTGTTTCATCAATAGCTTCTATATTGAGTTTTTCACAAATAAAGTTTTTTGCTTTTGATTCAATACTTAAAAGTAAAATTGATAGTAATATCTCTTTATATTCTGTTCCAACACCTATAAAAAACCTACTATCTGATACATCTGCTTTTTGAATATTACTTTTATAACTATCTTCATATTTTTCAAGTAATTTTGAAACTTGCTTGTTATGTCCAGAATAATAAACAACTACATTATCAGGTAAAATAGTCTTATTTATAGTTTTTTGCACGCTTCCATTTATTGATCTTATTTTCTCTGTATGATTCCATGCTATTTTTATCTCATTTTCACCTATAGTATACACTATCACATAATGAAAGCCAGTATCTTCATCATCATGTAAGTGATGAAATATCTTTATCAAAGCCTCAAAAAAGTTTGATTTGCCAGAACCATTCTTACCTACAAATACATCGATAAAACTGCTTCCATCAAAGGTGATGTCAAAATCTTTGAGATTTTTGTACTCTTTGATAAAAACATATTTCAATCGCATATTATTTTCCTAAATTTGACATAATGGCATTGAGTAGTTCAGTTTGTTTTGATGAACTATTTTCTATCTGTTTTTCAAGGTCATCACATAAAGCCATAAGCTGATTGATTTTTTCTACGATTCTTTCTTGTTCGTTATATGGAGGTAAAGGTACTATTGAATTAATAATTTTAACTCTTGAAATATTTGGTTGTGCCGCACCAGCTCCTTGAGAGATAAAATATCCTTTGAGTGAATCTATTAAAAATTTCAAAAATTGGTTATTGATTTTACTAAATGTTTGACATGCACAAATTGCTTGATTTGTTGTAGCTTCAATTTCTAATATACCAACTTCGCCAATATTTGCCCCATACATTGCTACCAATACAGAACCAACCGGATTAAGCCCTAGTGAACACTCAGCTAATGCCTTTTGAGTGATAGTTTCTTCCGTTTTTTTGATAAGCCCTTGTTTTACTTCTCCAGATTTTACCCATGGAATATCTCCATCATAATAGGCACTATTAGTACGGCTTGGTGTAGAACCAGACTTCCAAACACCAAAATCATTTAAATAAACCCATTGCCATCCATTTGGCAAGTTATAAGAAATTGCTTCTGATTTGATAGGTTCCAGTGATTTTACTTTATTGGCTTTTTTCTCTTTTTCAATCTCTTTCAACAACTCACTTGCAGGTTGGTCATTTGAATCTTGTGGTACAAGTTTACCTTGCATAGCAAGTTGCAAGATGACACTTCTTAGCTCTAATACATTTTCTTTGACTGTGTAGAGGTCATTGAAATACTCTGAGATAAAGTGCCAACCTTTTTGACTATTGCTCTCATCTTTGCTATCAAGGAGTTGATTTATCGCTGATTTGTGAACTGTGAGTTTTTTTGCTTCTTTTTGTTGTTTTAATTTTTCCAACTCATCACATAAAGTCATAAGTTGATTTATTTTTTCTACTATTCTTTCTTGCTCATTCTTTGGTGGTACTGGAATTAGTATAGAGGACCACTTTAATTTATTAATAATTGGAGTTGCTGAGCCACCGGCTTGATTAATTACAGTATTCTGAAAATATTGACTCGCCATAGCCCAATAAACATATTGAGTTGATAATTCAGGATGCACGGTAAGTGAATTAATTTGTTGATTACATGAAATAGCTTGATTTGTCAATGCATGTTTGCCAATACTTCCTCCAATACAAACCATCAATATGGAGTTTTTTTCAATTAATCGTCCTTTCTCAATTCCTTTTTTAGATAAACCTTCTCCAGAATAATCAATAACTCCATTTTTTATATTTCCAGGACCAATAAATGGAATAAAATCTCCATAATAATCAGGGTCTTTTTTAGGTGGAGTTGTTCCTGTTTGTGTAACTCCTAAATTAACTATTCGTTCCCATTGCCAATTTTTTGGTAATGTAAAACTTACTTCATTCGACTTCACTGATGATGGACTTTTAATTGTACTAGGCTTTAATCTCTTTAATAATTCACTTGCAGGTTGGTCATTTTGGTCTTGCGCTACAAGTTTGCCTTGCATAGCAAGAGTTAAAATCAATTCTCTTAATTTTTTAATGCCATCAGGTGCGTCAAACGCAGTATCGAAGAATTTTTCTAGAATATGCATTAGTTTGTTACCAATGCTTTCATAAGTTCAGATTTTAGTTCTTGTTGAACTTGTAAGAGTTTTTTATTTATCTCCTCATATTCACTCATCAGCTCAACTGGGTCTTGATGGATTATTTCTTCAAAGTGAGGATTTTTACAATCAAAGTTATAATTTCTCTCTTCAAGTTCTTTAACACTTACTTTCCAAGCATTTTTTGTAACCTTTCGCCCTTTTCGTGTAGTTCCACCCCACCACTCTTTTTCTAGGTCGAACTCTTCTATGGTCAGTGGGTTTGATCTTGAGTATGATTTGTAGCCATCTGGATATGGATGTTCAAAAAACCATACCTCTTTTGTCTGTCCACCTTTTTCAAAAAACAAGATATTTGTATTGATACTTGTATATGGGCTAAATACACCTTTTGGAAGCCTTACTATCGTATGAAGATTGAACTCCTCAAGAAGCTCTCTTTTTAGAGTAGTTTTTACCCCCTCGCCAAATAAAAATCCATCAGGCAGTACCACTGCTGCTCGTCCTGTATCGTGTTTGAGTAGGTGCATGATAAGAGCCATAAAGAGGTCTGCTGTCTCTCTTGTTTGGTGTTTTTTTAAAAAGTTTGACTCTATGCCGTTTTCTTCCATACCGCCAAATGGTGGATTTGTGATGATGATATCTACTCTGTCTTTTGGTCCATAATCTTTATATGGTCTATCACCAAGTGTGTTTGTATGTCTGATATTTGTAGGTACATCGATACCGTGAAGCATCATATTTGTCATAGCAAGCATATGAGGAAGTGGTTTTTTCTCTATTCCATGGATAGAGTTTGACAATGTTTTTGTGTCATCTGGAGTTTTTACTTGCTTTTTAAGATGGTCTATAGCACATGTCAAAAATCCACCCGTACCGCAAGCCGGATCCAATACACTCTCGCCAAGTTTTGGGTCTATCATATCTACGATAAACTGTGTCACGGCTCTTGGAGTGTAATATTCTCCTGCATTTCCTGCTGATTGAAGGTCTGCCAAAATCTTTTCGTAAATATCATTAAATAGGTGTCTATCAGTTGATGAGTTGAAGTCCACATCCTCTTCAATAGTGTTGATGACTTGTCTGAGAAGAGTTCCTGATTTCATATAGTTGTAAGCATCTTCAAATACTGTACCTATAACTCTACCGTACTCTGACACTCCAGCGGTGTTCGCTAGTTTTTTAAGAGATGGAAAAAGGTCATTATTTACAAAATCTATAAGCTCATCACCCGTGATACCCTCTGGATTTTTTGCCCAGTTTGACCATCGAAAACGATTTTGAAGAGGTGATTTGTAGTTTGGTACTGTTAGCTCCCACTCTTGCTCTTTGTCATCAAATATTTTAAGAAAAAGTAGCCAAACTATCTGGCTTATTCTTTGAGCATCTCCATCGACCCCCACATCTTTTCTCATAATATCTTGTATGATTTTTATCAAAGTTCCAATAGCCATTTAATATCCTAATAATTTAATTTTATGCACAATAAAGTGCTTGTTCTAAGTCGTGTATTGCTTGATTGTAGTGTTCAAGTCCACCAAAAGCTTTGATAATTTCTATCGGTGTTCCTATGTTTGTAAAAGGTGAAACGGTCAAAATCTGAGTTTGTTCGATTTGTACGATTCCTTCATCGGCATATTTATCAAGAAGTGCTTCAAGTACTATTCTCGCTTTTTCACCGTACTTTGTGAAGTAGTTTTGTTTTTTTACTTGTTCAACTCGCTCTTTTCGTGTAAGTGGTGGCATGTCCCAAGCCACATGACACAACAAATCAAACGGGTCACAATCTTTACCCACTTCATCTGCAAGTGCTTCAAAAAATATTCCTTGATTTGATAACTCTTCGATGATGACTTGCTTCTTCTCCGACTTTGTCCATTTTGTCAAAAAATCATCCAAAGATGCAAACTCTTTTGAAAGCGTTTTTTTGGTGTAATCTTTTAGAGATTCTGTGATGAGTTTTCCGTTTGCGTCAAAGTACTGAACTCTCTCCGCCGCGACCTTTACTTCAACATTTGAAACCACATATTTTCTAATCTTTGAGCCTTCTTCGTTGTTATCACTACCATCGAATGTAAAATCACCATTTGATGGGTTTTGTTCATCTGGGTTGTTTTGATTTTCTGAAGTCTCTTCGGTTTCATCATCTGGTGGTACTGGTGAGTCATCAGGATTTTTAGGGGTATAAATTTGTACTGGTTCACCATCAAAATCTGGGTCTGCAAATAGTTCGGTCGCTTTTTTGAAGTCTATGATAGTGAAATAGTATTTGTTAAAATCCTCATTTATCCTAGTTCCACGACCTATGATTTGTTTAAATTCCGTCATAGATTGGATTCGTTGATCAAGGACTATGAGTTTACATGTTTGAGCATCAACTCCTGTTGTCATTAGCTTTGATGTAACGGCGATAACTGGGTATTTGCTTTCTGGAAAAATAAAATTATCTAGTTCCGCTTTTCCTTCTTCATTGTCCCCTGTAATTCTCATGATATATTTATGATTTTGAGCTACAAGGTCGCTATTTTCATTTACCAATGCTTGTCTCATTCGCTCTGCATGATCGATATTTTCACAAAAAATGATTGTTTTATCAAAACGATTTGTCTGTCTTAAAAAATCACTCACTTTTTTTGCTACAAGCTCAGTTCTTTTTTCTAATACTAAAGTTTTATCAAAATCTTTTTGATTATAGATTCTATCTTCTATCTCGTTTCCGTATTTATCGACCATACCTTTGTCTGGTCGCCAACCTGCGATATCTTTGTCTATGTCAATTCTAACCACTTTGTAAGGGGCTAAAAATCCATCTTCAATCCCTTGCTTGAGTGAATAAGTATAAATTGGGTCACCAAAATAGTCGATATTTGAAACCTCTTTTGTCTCTTTTGGTGTAGCCGTAAGACCTATTTGAGTAGCTGATGAAAAGTAACTCAAAATCTCATGCCATGCTGAATCTTCTGCGGCACTTCCTCTATGACATTCATCTACTACGATAAGATCAAAAAAATCTGGGCTGAATTGTTTGTAAATATTCTTTTCTTCTTCGTTGCCTGTTACTGCTTGATAAAGAGAAAGGTAAATTTCATAGGATTTATTTGCTTGTCTTTTTTGGATTTTTGTCATGGCTGAACCAAAAGGTTTAAAATCATTTGTCATAGTTTGATCGACCAAAATATTTCTATCCGCTAAAAATAAAATCCTCTTTTTAGCTCTTGACTTCCACAATCTCCATATAATTTGAAAAGCTGTATAAGTTTTTCCCGTACCTGTCGCCATAACCAAAAGAATTCTATTTTGACCTTTTGCAATAGCTTCTATCGTTTTATTGATAGCTAAAAGTTGGTAATATCTTGGTGTTTTTTTACTTCCGTCACTGTAGTAATCTTGAGTAATTAAAGTATTTTGTTCTTCATTTAAGCCTTGATTCATTGTCCACATATTCCATAATGTTTCAGGAGATGGAAACTCATCTAGTCTGATTTCTTTTTCTAAAATTCCATCTTGTGCTATTTTGTTATGAAAAATAAATCCATCGCCATTTGAACTAAATACAAAAGGCACTTGTAAAAGTTCTGCATAACCAAGACCTTGTTGCATCCCATCACTCATAGAGTGAGTATTATCTTTTGCTTCAATAATAGCTATTGGAAGATTTGGCTTAAAAAAAAGTACATAATCAGCTCTTTTGTATTGTGCTCTTGTATGCACTTTACCACGAACTATAATTCGACCTTTTGTAAGAGGGAATTCTTCTAATATTTGAGTATGGATATCCCATCCTGCATTTTCTAATGCTGGAGTTATAAATTTGGTACATATATCACGTTCGGATAGGGATTTTTTAGATGACATCAGTAACCTTACATGAATAGTTTATAGATTTTAGCCAATATTAGCTTATGCATCATCCTATAACCTAAAAAAATATATAAGGTGTTTCAATCATACAAAGACATTTTGTTATAGCATTTATTGAAAGCCATTCTCCAAATCCAACTTACTGATAATCTTTGAAAGCTTGTTTGCAATCATTAAAGTTTCATATTTTGAAAAATTGTAATTCAGAGCTTCTTGCCCTGACCGATACATAAATGCATTTAACTTAGGCGGTTTATCTTTACTTACAATCAATCTGAACCTGACTTCATCAGCATGATAATCCGTACTACCTGACAGACAATTTCTATTAAATGCATCGAATACGGATGTAAAATCAACCAGTTTTTCCCAGCTTGAAGCAATTATCTTTGAATGAAAATACAATTTTCCAAACTGATATCGTTTAGACAGTCTGTTAGATTCGAAAAATACCATCAGATGGCACTTTATATCCGCATTGATAGATATAACGATCTCTTTATTGGTCAACATGACCATTCTCCTTCAGCTCTCTGTGAAATCGCGAAATCTCAGTGTGAGAAACGTCGATATGTTTTCTGGTTGAGATCAATTCGGCAATCTTCCGATCAGATAATCCTTCTTCAATCCATGCAATGATATTGTTTTGCATGAAAAGTAACTTATCACGTTTCGGAGTTTTTCGAGCTTTTCTACATTGCTTTGCCTGATTTCGTGCTACTTTACGTAAAGATGCCAAATCCTTCGAACGGTTTTTTCGATTAGGAATTTCAGTTGATTCAATAACCTCTTTTACTGCAAATAAAAATGCAATCAATTCAATCAAAATCAGATCACTGATAGCACCATCAGCTTTCAACCGATGAAAATGATTTTTTTTCAATTTAAAAACTTCATAAACTATCAAACTATTTTGCTTTGCTAGCCAATGAATCGACTTTTTGCGATCGTCTCGGCTCAGTAATGTTATTTGTATAATTATTTTTTCTAATTCATTAATATCCACTCTGTCTCCTTCTAAACAGACTACCGACAACCGACAAGGCTTCCTTATTCCCATATATTCGGGAAGAATCTGTCGACTTATTCGTAGTAATTAATCCCGACACAACCGACTAATGTCGGCTGTTGTCGGTATACAACTTTTGCTACTTAACATTTCTAAAATCCCAAATTATTGGGATTTATGCACTTTTGTCGGTGTCGGTTCCATTCTTAGAATAGATATTTACACCTTCTCTTTTCGCCCAATTTATTTCTACAAGATAGTCTAAAACATCTCGCACTTCGTCAGTTTTCGCAGGGCTTAAATTTCTAACAATTGAACGTAATACTTGAGGTTCACCTTTGTTCAGCTGTTTTTTTATTTTTTCCTCAAGTGTTGCTTTTCCAATTGTTTTTTCCTGAGCATACGAAAGCACTTTCTGAAAGTGTTTTTGATGCAGATAATTCAGCATTTGGACAGCACGTCCCATAGCATTTCCACTGATTTCAATTATGTGCGGTGAAGCATTTTCAATATTGATGCATACCTGCAATAGCATTGCAATTCTCTGCACAATCGTTAAAAGTCGGATTTCAAACCCAGCCGTATCATCAAATATGTCGTATTTTTGTCGAAATCGTGTATTAATCGCTTTATGAAACTGCTCATAAATATTTGTGGCTTCAACACCTAAATAAAACGATTTTTCCGATGCGTACTCATGGAAAGTACGTGCAAAGCGTTCTATCGACTCAGCATCCGTCTTCGATAGTTCTTGACGAATTGGAATTTCTTTGAACTCGCCAAAAATGACTAAAAATCGATTCAGCATACCATCGCTGATCATGTCTCTCATATCCGATTGCGTCAGATTTGAAGGTCCAATCGTACTTGCAGCATATAGCCCCATACCCTGCACCATCAGATGTTGTGAACGCTTACTATCTTTGAGCTTTCGTGTAATCAACACGCCTGAGTCAAATATCTGCATCAGTGCTCTCAATAAACTTGCTTTCACCGTATCGTTTTTAGATGATCGATAAAACTTTCCATATTCATCCATGAAATAATGAATTGCACTCTTGGCAAAGATTGATTGTTCAAATCCCTCAGCCGATGCGGCATCCAAAAATACATCAGGAAAGACGTTGTCTTTTGATTTTTTTTCAGCTTTCGCATAGTGATTATCCAGCCAAAATAGCAAATATTTTCGCGCGGTATTGGCCAATACCGATTTTCCCATACCAGACCGTGCAAAATAGGCGAAAAACAAGATGATCGGCCGCCCTTTTGCATCTTTTTCTTGACTCACCGTCGCACCGCTACATAGCGCCGGCAATGCACACAATATGCTTAACACAATACTATCCATACTTGCTTGTATGATTTTGTCAAAAGATAGTGCAATTTGGTAATATTGCCGAGTCAATATACGTTCCCAAACAAGATTGTTGTATACTTCTTCAGTTCTTTCGCTAGAACCTTCAAACGAAGAGTTAGTTGCCGCTTTCTCTTCACCTACTCTCTCATTAAGCATTCCATTTTCCGGCAACATATAAATTAATTTCCTTCTCATGCCATACAGTCACAGCTGGTGACAATTTCATGCCTTTAGGAAAACGCCCTTGCTTAATCCACAACCATATCGTGCTTCTAGCAATCCCTACACGCTGCTGAACTTCTGTGATTCGAAGTAATCTCTCTTGATCCATGTAAATCCTTTTGTGATGTATTAATCCGCTTTGGACAGCAACATTATGAAGTTTTTTTTATCCAAAAAATTGTAGAATTGTGACGAAAACGTCATAATTTTATTTTAAGGTATAAGCATGTGGCAAGATTATCCAGAACGATTGAGACTATATGAACAGCTTTTTGGAGTGGCTGAAAGAAATGCGCGTAAGCGCCTAGATAAGCCAATAAAGAAATTGAAGCCCTACGAAAAGTTTTTTCGTTTACTATCAATTGAAGGGCTTCAAAATATTATAAAAATTCTTGAAAATGAAGGTGCTATCGAATCATTGAAATTATTCGAATATGCCTTTACCCGTACTTCCATCGAAAGTCTCGAAATTTTGGAAAAATATGATGACTACACTCTATATTTTGATCCAAAAGCATCTTCATCTTCTAGTTCTCAACAAAGATACCGCAAAAAAATTGATTCCCAAGTGGATCAAATGTTAGAAATAGGAAGAAACAATATTATTGCGGCAAATGAATTTGATCAATGGTTAAGTGATATAGATAACAAGTATGGTTCCATAGATGAATTTAAAACAATCGCACATGAATGTTTTTTGCAAAATGACAAACATTCCCTATCTGAGATTGAAAGAGAATTAGCATATCGAAAACATTTGAAGACAAATAAATTGGCTGTTATCAATAATAAAGATGCATTTGATCTAAACAGGGTACATATAGAAGAAACAAGTAGTAATTTTTTTAATAATATTACAAATAATACTAAATCAGATATATTAAATCCTCTAAATTTTGATACATCTTCATCATTTTTTGCTTCAGAAAAAAAAGAATTATTTATGAATTTATTAAATCAACAAATCTATAACAATCAATTTGATAAAAATGAATTGATCGATTTTTTACTAGATAATTTTTACCTTGTAACAGACAAAATCTATTCTTCAATAATGAATTTAGATCAGCCAGTAATAGCGTTTATTGCGAGAAAAAAACTATCAGAACTTCTTGATAAATTCATTATTAATTTGCACCAAAACCTCATTGACCTGTAGAAAGAATCTGTTCAAAAAAATCCCACTATTCTCTTGTATGTAGGGAGGGGATCATTTAAATTTTTGCTCGAATAAAACCCTCTTCACAAACCCCTTCTTAACTGCTAAAATTTTCTCAGTCGCGACCGAGAACGTTCTCACATTTAGGAAAAGAGCTGTGTAAGACGAACGCACTCTTTTCGTTTACAGACAAAAATCCTGATCCGGTTTTTGCCACTGTCGTATTGTAAAAAAAGGCCCAATCAGAGGACAACCTTCTTATGTCTGATTGTCGCACAAAGCGAAGTCAATTTGTGAAGAGTGATATTGAATCGCTCTTCTTGCTACTCAAAAAGGAACACAATGATGAGTATGAATATAATTATGACCATCCTGATATCCGGGATGACAATCGGCGCGGTATGGCTGATGATTAACACCTTTAGCTTGATCAAACGTCAAAAACCGCTTACCACTCAAGAACTCATCGCCATTATCGATGAGCGTATCGCATTTCACACCAGAGGCGATGAAATGGAACGTATTATTTTCGGAGATAAGGATAGCGTTTGGAATGCTCCGCAGTATAGTAAGCTCAAAGGGGAAGTGAATGAGCATCTTCGAGAAGCCGAACTTGACAGCGTTATAGTGCTTATCGAGCATCAACGCCTAAAGAGCCTTCAGATTGAAGAGTTGAAACTGAAATTGCAATTGCTCCAAATAAACCCTATTGATCAAGGAAAAAATAATGGGTAATATACTTTTATTACTCAATGATTTATACCTTCAAGGAGAAGATCATGAAAGACTCTAAAACACTTTATTTGATCATTGCAATCGGTTGCGGTATCGCATCCGGGTATTGGATGAAAACCCCTTTACCTGAAAGTGGCCAAGCGGTTTTGATAGTGGCTCTATCGTTGGTCTTTATCGGCATTGCCGGCTTGATTGGGAAACGTTTAGGTAAAACCCCTAATCACTCTTATGAAAACAACCCTGATTCGAGCGGTCAATAACCGCTTCCGCTATTACAAGTTGGAGCTGATCGGTAATCTGTTTGGGGAGAGTGTTCTTATACGAACGTATGGGAGCCTACAAAGAGCGAAACCAACTCGAATCATTACTCAGCTCTATGCTAATCGATTTGAAGCCTATGAGTCCTATAAGAAGCTTTTAGAGCAAAAGCATCGCAAAGGGTATCACGATACCCTCAAAGAGTGTTCATGAAACGCTTCATTATCTGGGGAGGCTTTTATCTCCCCGCACTTGTGTTGGCATGGCGTGCCCAAACACTCACCGACTACTTGCAAAGTATTGTCGGTGTACTGTTGGGAGCACTGCTGTGCTATATCCTCACCCATAGAAATACTCCTTGGGTGAGAAGTTTACTGGAGCGGTTTTAACCGCTCCGGCAATAAACAGAAAGATTTACACAACAATGAAACGACAAAGGAAAGACGATGTTAAAAGCATTAGTATTACTTGCCCTCATCTATCTGTTTGTGCGGATGTTCCTAAATTACAAAGCGTCACGATCTACTACGAAGATGTGGGAGAAGAACAACCATCACAACAGTTTTATCAACGACGACAACCATCTCTTCACCCCCAACGAGAATTCGTTTGGATCTCACCAAGACTACCAAGGGACGGAGATTAATCCTGCAACCGGCTTACCGATGATGGGGTGTGTCGATGTCTGCGGTAACCCATATGGGGTTGATCTGCACCACTGTGGCAGCAGTCATGGTTTTAGCGACCATGGAAGTAGTTTCGGAGGGTATGGTCATGATGACTAAAATCAAACGCTTCGCCGGAGTATTGGTCTTGATCGATGTAATCGTGTTTGGTTCCGGTGCTTTGTATGCACTGGTCATGAGCACCTACGGAGGATAAGATGACTATTGTCCTCACCAACCATGCGTTAAAGCGCCTAAAAAAACGGTTCGGTATTAAATCCAAATCCACGGCAGAGCGTTATGCCGAGTCGATTGTACGGGGCGGTAAGTCTTTTGAACTGGAGAACGGATGTGTACGCTATCTCTATCTGGGACACAGCTATATTTTTACGAATACGACCAACGCTGATGATGAGCCGGTCTTGTTGATGCTCACAGCGTGCAATGATCATAAAAGCAGTGAATGGTCGGATTATTATCAGGGGGAGCGAAAAAAACACTCCACCCTAAAACGATCTCACTTTCAGCGTACCATCGCTTGAGTTGAGAATCAATCGACCTTAAAAAAATCGGTGATGTCGCATTCGAGAATGTGGGCTATTTGATAGAGGTGCTTTATGTTGAAGTGCTGCGTATTCAAATAGAGCTCTGATTGAGAGATGAGACCGGGAGACTTGAGATTCATCGCGAACGCAAGATCAAGTTGGGTTAAGCCGTTGAATTCACGAAGCGCTTTGACGTTTCGTCCGATACGTCGGTAGAGCTCATCGATATCCTCCTGACTCAAATCATCCAATGTTCTCAATGCGACTCCAAATAATTAGTTATTACTATTTGGAGTGTACTTATGTTATACTCCTTCACACAAATAGTAATAGCTATGCAAGCAGAAAAAGAAAGGAAAAAACTACACTATGAATTCAAAAAATATACTCTTAGCCTTAGCCCTAAGCACCGCGTTACACGCCGATCAATCACCCCTCTCCAATGCTTTTATCACAGGTATGAAAGAGATGAAGATCGAAGTAAAAACAACTGATGCCTCCAACACCATCGAAGTAGTCACACCGATTGAAGAACTTCCCCTGATGGGAGGGAGAATAACCTATAAAACCCGAAGTGAAGATGCCAAAGATATGCTGGAGCGTCAATGCTTCGCATACGGAGGAGATGTCTACTTTACCATCAAAGATAACTTCGGCGATACTCTAGAAGCACACAGCTTCGATCAGGGTAAAGTTAAAGCGCTCTCACAAGAACAACGAAACGAATACACCAAACTCAAATCCGAAGATAAAAACTTCTTCACTAAATCCCGCAGTGATTTCAGAGAGTTCTTTACCGAGCAGCGTCTTAAAAGAGGATTCATCGCCGATACGGATGCACTTAGACCTCAGAACTTTTACTATGACACCTCATGTAAATCGATCGATTCGGGTAAAACCATCTATACCGCTAAAAGCAAACGCTATCCCGACACTATGGTGGTTACCTTTAGCGAAGCGGTAGCATCAAATAACTTCGCAAAGCCAAAGATCACTAATATGATCGAATCACAATACACAGAGTATGTATCCGAGCACAAAGGGAATAAGTACCTGATCCCCTATAAACTGATGGGTGGTGATTACACGGAAATAGCCCGTTCTTTCTGTGAGGAGGCATCAGGCAAACTGATTGTCGATGGCGGTGAAACGAACATCTATGACAAACCGGTCATGATGAAAAGAGAGATGGGGTGTGCCGAAATTGAACATCCGTTTGTATTTCGCATGATCGAACCGTTTAAATTTATGCTCCTCACCGACACCGCTCCTATGTATGCCAAAAATGCAAAAAGCATGGAAGTGGACGTATCCAATATCCAGATGCAAGGACTTGCACTCTCAACTGCCATGCTCCCTCTAGGCGCTCAAAGTGAAAACAACATCGGTAACCGTAAACTTGTCTCAACCGTCTACAGTGACAACGGTACCGCTAAGCTGATCAACATACAAGAAGCAGGCGGCAACAAGAGCTACAAAAACTATAAAGTACAAAATAATGAAGCGCGCGATATTACAGATGAACGGTTTGTCTATTCCAATCTCAAACTGCCTCAATCGATCCAAAACGCCAAGAACTCTCTGGTTCAACAATGCAGCCAATACGGTGCGGGGAAAATATCGATTGATGGGTATACCGCTACATGCAGCAGACAAGCGTATGGGAATCAATGCAGTGTGAATCTGATCTATCTGCGTAATGATCAGTTCGCTGGGCGTGAAGCGATCAATTGCAAGTAGTATTGGATTAAATACAATGCGCGGAACAGTTAAATTTTACAACGCAGACAAAGGGTTCGGATTTATATTTTCCGACGGCTTAAAAGAGGATATCTTCTTTCGAATCGGTGAATGGAAACACCCATCGGTTCCTACAGGAAATGATGATGTCGAGTTTGAACTCGGAGAGGATCAAAAAGGGTTTCGAGCTAAAAACATTCAGCTTATTTTTTCTGCACAGGATAAGCGAAATAAAGTACACGAATCCAAACATAAAGATGATCGTATCACCTGTCCCTCATGCGGTAGAAAAGTTGTACCGCGTATGGTTACCTATCGAGGCGAACCGGACAAAACGCTATGCCCTTATTGTGGCACTGTTATCAAAACATTCGACAACAATGAATGTTTCCTTGTGCATATGTATGGCGATCGTCATCATAAACATTTAAATTTCATACGTGAGTTTAGGGACATGCAATTGAAGAGTAATAAGATAGGTAAAGTGATGGTGAAGTTTTACTATTGGGTCTCGCCGTTTTTAATCAAAGCGGTTCCAATAAATCGTAAGCTTCAACATACGTTTTAAACTGAACTCAGCAGAATAAAAGCAGTTAACAATGATCGAAAAATTCTTTGCCATTATGGCAAGTATTACCGTGTTGGCGATCATTACAAAAGTAACATATTTGTATTTGTATGAAAAAAATAAGAATAGCAATTCTTAGTTGAAATATTTTTTATAACTCTTGATCAATAGTGAAACCAATAGTATTAGCGTAAGCATTAAGATCAATTGCTGGGACAGTACCAATTGCTTGTTGTAAATACCTAGTCAATTGAAGGAAAAATGAGACTAAAGAATTGGAACGATCACTAAAGACAATTTTGTTTACAGTCCTTGTAGCGTAATAGTCATAATATCTTTTGTCAAAAGCTTGAGGGTCTTTTAATGATAAGTCTTCTGAACCAGTGTAATCTATGTAAAAACTGCCATAATCAGCTATACAGCCAATATCAAGACTTTTCAGTCCATGTTGCTTAGTCAAATGAGTTTCGATTGTCGTATTGTTGCTATGAGTGAATGAGTTGGTACTGGTTAAAATACCTCCAATGATTTTAGTCAAAGCTCTTGCAGGAAAATTTTGGCCTGAATTAATCATATTTGTCGAGGTTCTTTTTAAAATTCTAACACTTTCAATTTTTTCAGCAGCATATTCAATATAACTTTTCTCAGCAACGTTTCCTTGAATATCGGGTTTGACTTCAAAAACTGCATATACCCCTTCGGCAGGGATATAATGAAAACCATTTTGAGAAAAGATAAATGGAGTAAACCAATTGTCATAAATAACTATATCCATTTGATGACTTGTATTACCTTCATGATCTATTACTATGGCTTTGTCAATACTATATCTATTTGGAAGGTATTTTCTTAGCCATTCAATCCAAGCATTTTCTAATGCATCTCCTTTAGATCCAGGATGTTCAATAAAATCTCTATTAGTGCTTAATTGGGCAATCATTTGACTCTGTAGGCCCTCAAATAATTTTTGTAGATCAATTTTACTCATAGCGATGTAATCCTTTACTGTTGTAGATATAAAATGAGAAATCATTTATTTGTTTATCGCGAATACTAAGAATCAAAAGAATTGGATTTGTAATACTGACAGTCTCACAATTTGCAATCTCTATCATAGCATTTAAATCTGTGGAGCTATACATAGATGAACCATTTGGATGGGTATGCCACTCTCCAATGTAAAAATATTTTTGATCTTCAAACAGCTTTTTGAAAACTTGTTTCATCCCATCGATACTTCTTTCAAATAAGTAAGCCATGCCTTTTTGTTTACTGGGTAACAATAAATCTTTTATGTAGAGAGTCATTGAATCATTTGAATAGTAACCTACTAAAAATCCACCTGTCTCAAGCGGGTATTTTTCTATACCGATTTGAGAGATTTTAGCAATGAGGCTTTCTTCAACAATTAAGTTCACTTGTTTATGCTGATTGAAAAATTTCATTAGTATTCTTTAATTTCTAAGGTTAGCTCATCAGCATTAGTGCCGATAACAAAATTATTTTTTTCTTTAGAGTTCTTGTAAATATTATTTATATGTTTGATTGCAAACTGCACTAGCGTATTTATGTCATTATATGAGGCTTTGAAAGTTGGGTTCCAACAACCAGTAGGCTCATATAAATCTTCTAAATCATTGTTCAATATTTCGCTAAATTGTGTATTTACGAAATTATAAATATTTGGAGAAAACGCGCAGACTAGTTCTTGTGCATGATTTGTAATTGACATATTTATTATCTGACCGGTTAACTCAAATATTTCTAATATATGCATTAAATCATTGTCGGTTGTACAGTCAAACACGATGTCATATTCGTTTAGGTTCGCGATTAAATGACTTCTGGATTCCATGTCTTTGTATAGCATTTTGGCAATAAGTTCAAAGTATTCTTTTTTGATAATTGTAACTTCGACAAAAGGAGATATCGCGATTAATAAACTTTCTATCTCTCTTACTTTATCACATAGCCCACTTTGAAATAAATATTCAGAACGGCATACATTTTCAGGCTCTTTAATATCATAATCAACAATATCAATATATTTGCAACCGCCTCTTGTTAATGTTTTGGCCACCATACTACCAATGGCACCAAGACCTATAATCAATATTTTGCTTTCTGTAATAGACTTATCTATGGTGCCTCTACCAAAGAAATATTTGTATGAAGAATCTCTGACTAAAGCCCATTGAATATCTGAACTGATTAGCTTGGTATTCCATTTTCCAGTTTTAATATCAAGTAAAATTTCTGCTTCACCTTTGATGGGAAACGCTCCAATTTTTATTAAAGCCACCTGCCAATGAATTTCATTGTTGACTGTTCTATAGCCAAAGAATAATGGCAGTATATTTCCTTTTGAATTTGTTAGAAATTTTTTCTCAAATTGATGTAAATAATTGAGAAACACGTTCGACACTAGTCCTTGAAACTCAACCCAATTATTGAAAATAAATTTATTCATTTTTGCCGGATGTTTATCTAGAAAATAAAATAAACCAAATTCAGAGGCTTGTATATTACTATAGTGGGAGTTCCACTTACACGGAATTTTACTTTTATTGAATACAAATTTTTGAACAAGAAAATTTTGTATAACTTTGTCTTTATAAAAGGCATTATTTAGAGGGAAAATGTCTACTTTTCCAAAATCACCTTCGGAGAAAGTGTGGCTTATATCTGTAAAAATATAAGAATAGTAATTTTCATCTACTAAACCCTCTTCGACAACAATATGTTCATAATTAAGATCATTTTCTTTATCGATATAATATTTTTGAATCCATTGTTTGAGTGAATCAAAATCCATTAATATTTTTTGCTTTAAATCAGTATTATGAGAATTATGTATGCATATAGACCCATCTTGCATAACATGATTGATAGAAATTAAATCCTCGTTGTAAAATTTAATACTTTCTGAACCGTGATATTTTAATGGATAGGGAGGATAAATTTCAAAACGAAAGTTCAGAGAAGATTCCAAACCATCAAATAATATTACTATTGAACCTCTGATGATTGAATCTTCACAGTTAATCTCATTTATATTCTTGATAAAAGAAAGACGTTTTAGAGTTTCTTTTAATAATTCAATATTGATCATAGAAATTTACTATAAGCCAAATCTTGTATTGTTGGGTGGAATAGAGACGGATGCACTCGCCGTTTTAATCCCGTATCCGCGCTGAGCATCTGTTTCTTCAAATTTTTCATTTATGGGAAAATATATTTTGATATTATCATCATTTGCTTCAATATTTTCGATAATCCTTTTCATCGTATCTGATAGCTTTTGACGCTCATTCGTATTTAGCGTATCAATAACGTTATTCCCACTATTTCCGGGATCTTTCAATGTGAATCCTTCTTGATTAACATTGTTTTGAATATATTCCATTGTTTTTTTGAGTTTTTCCCATAAATCACCATCGATATTTGCTTGGTCAAAAGCTTTTATTACAAGTAATTCAAGTAAAAATGATTTATAAGTTTCACGATTATGGTGTTTCCATGCTTTAAGTAGGCGGATCTTTTTTCTTTCATTTTGTTTAGCAGTAATATGATCAATTTGAGCTTGAATATTGGTCTGAATATACGTTTTTTCTTTCAATACACCGTATAAAGCGTTTACATATAAATTTAGTTTTTTATCTTCTAAATATTGGTCTTGGTTTAATTCTCTCCCCGGAACAATATCTAAGTTTATAACTTCTCCATCTTCATCAGGATAAAACTCTAAACCAATTGAAACTTTTTGTTTTCTTACTGTTGCTTTGTCTTTGTATTTTTCGTATAGAAAGTCATATACGCTGTCAAACATTTCTTCTAGAGTTTCAAAAGCGTCTCTTTTAAATGGCACGATAATGTCCAAATCGAATTTAATATTGATTGCTGTATGTTTTGCATATGAGCCGGAATTAATTGGAATATAAATTTTCCCTGTATAGTTTGATTGAAGTTCTGATTTGATTTCGTCTCTTTTAGTCGTATGTTTAGAAACAAAATCACTAACGTGCTTCATTTTGTGTGATTCTAATACTTTTTCCAAATAATCATGTTTAGAAATATCCATAAATAGTGATCCTTATTAGAGTATTTTAGACGTATTGTAGAATGTTGTTCAATATTGTATTAAAAATATGTCAGATTGCAATACATTTCATTAATAAAGCAAGGACTATCGTTCTGATTTTAACTTGTCCAAGTAATCACTCCACCATTGCATTAGGTTCCTACGTTCATTCAAATACTCTGCGTGGTTATATGCATCTTTCACTTTATTACGTTCTCGATGATCAAGTTGGCGCTCAATAACCTCTGAAATCATCTTATGATCTTGAAAATGTTCATAAGCCAGTGTACTGAACATAGATCGTGCCCCATGACTCACCATATCAGCATCAATCTTTTCATTTGTTAAAACAATACGAATCCCTTTCGTCAAAGTATTCTCGCTCAAAGGGTGATCGTTACCTTTTGTTTGTGTAGAAAAAACATATTTTCCATTTCCTGTCAAAGGTTCCATTGTCTTGACAATGTTGATCATACTATCTGTCAATGGCACATAATGATCAGAACCCATTTTAATTTTTTCCGCTGGGATTCGCCAAATTTTTTTATCAAAATCAAATTCTTTCCACTCCGCCGCACGAATATTTGCAGGGCGTAGGGCAACAAAAGGCATAAGCTGTAGTGCTGTTTTGACCGCTAATGTTCCACTGTAGCGATCGACACCTTGAAGAAAGAGTTTTATAATCTTTGGATCAACGATAGTTGGCATGTGTTTAACAACAATTGGATTAAGTGCAAGGCGAGGATTAATATCAGCTGCTATATTGTGTTTGGCACGTCCGACAGTCATACCATACTGATATACCTGTGAGATAAGATTTAGAATCCGATGAGCCGTTTCATTTTGCCCTTTTGCTTCAAACTTTCGGATAATGATTAGGATCTCTTGAACTGTGACATCGTCAATGTTTTTTGAACCGATTGGACCAAATATATGGTTTTTAAATCGTCCCTCTTTTTTCTTATACGTTTTTTCTCCAAGACGTAATGTTTGTTTTTCTAAAAACTCTTTTGCAATATTTTCAAAAGTATTTTGAACTTCTTCTTGCTCTAGTTGTAATTTTATTTTATTTGATTTTCTCTCTTGTGATGGATCTATTCCTGAAGCAATCGCTTTTTTATACTCTTCACGCTTTGATCTAGCATCAGCTAGAGATACTATGGGGTAGCTTCCAAGTGAAATACGCTTTTCAGTTCCTTGAAAAAGATATTTCAGCCGCCACCCTTTCGAACCATTTGGTTGTACTGATAAATATAGTCCGCCGCCATCAAATAATTTATACTCTTTTTCAGAAGATTTTGCATTTTTGATTTCTTTATCAGATAGTGGAAGAGTTTTACGAGCCATAGGGATACCTCTTATCGTATAGGGATATATTAAAAGTATCCCTAATGCTATCCCTAAAATTCTTAGATAAGGGTGAATAATTATAGATTGTCGTAGATAGTAAATTTGCCTTAAAGCTCGTATTATTGGGGTTTTGTGGATTGTTTTGGACTTTATTATATTAAGGAGTGGTACCAGTGGCCGGACTCGAACCGGCACATATCGCTATACCGGATTTTGAATCCGGCGTGTCTACCATTTCACCACACTGGCATGTGTTTGAAGAGGTGGAATTATAGGTTTGGTTTGCTTAAAACTACGTAAAAGAGCTTTTACTAATCATTTTTCCTTTTTTGCCGATACTAGAGTATGGAACTTTTATTGCTTAATAGACATAAGCTTACACAAAAGGATTTGACGTGAGAATTACATCAAGCTCTTACTATAATAATATTTATGCTGAAAATAATAAACTAAACAAACAATTATTTGATGTCAACAAACAAATTTCATCCGGTATGAAAATTCAATATGCCCATGAAGATCCGGGTGTATTTATTGATACGTTGCGTTTGGATGATGAAATCACGACACTGGGACAAGTTAAAAGCAGTGCGCAAAGTGCTTATAAAATATCAACCCAAACCGATACAACAGTGGGTGAGCTCGTCAAAACGCTCGAATCCATGAAAGTCAAAATGGTTAATGCAGCCAATGCGGCTCATTCTGACAGCAGTATGCAAGCCATCGCAAAAGAATTACGCGGGCTCCAAAATCATCTACTAACATTAGCCAATACCTCTATCGGCGGGCAATACCTCTTCTCTGGAACGGCTACTTCAGTTAAACCTATCGGAGCCGATGGAACGTATCAAGGAAATGATCAAGATTTGGAAGCTTTCTTGGGCTCAGGGATCAAACAAAAGTACAACATCAGCGGATCACAACTTTTTTTAGGGGATGAAAGCAAAATTAATCGTACTATCAGTGCTAACATGCCGCAGATGAGTTTAAATGATTTATACCCCGATATCATGGAAGACCCGGGTGTTTCACGAGACGCTTCACAAGAGACGTATATTAGCAGTTCGAGTACAATT
>Ga0209016_1001012_pt1 | contig 26094 bp, 20 predicted proteins | sample EPASupsiteSAE305_FD_187265 | JGI IMG/M metagenome (GOLD analysis project Ga0209016, IMG submission 187265) | Bioremediated contaminated groundwater microbial communities from EPA Superfund site, New Mexico - SAE3-05 (SPAdes) (version 2) | ecosystem: Environmental > Aquatic > Deep subsurface >...
TGCTGGACTCATTGCAATAGGTGTTCTGCTGTATAAAAACTGGGATAAGATAATGGAAAAAGCACATGAGCTCAAAGAAAAGGTGTGCGAGAAGTTTGAGGAGATAAAAAGCAAAATCCATGAGGTGTGCAATAACATAGCGGAGAAGTGGGAGGATTTTAAGCAGAAGACAGCGGAAAAATTTCAGAACATAAAGCAAGCGATAATACAGCCATTTACAGATGTAAAGCAAAATGTACTGGAAAAGGTAGAGGCACTTAAAACCTCACTGGCTGAAAAGTGGGATAGTATCAAAGTAACAGCAAAAGACAAGTTTGAGAGCGTTAAAAACTTTATAGTTGACCCGATAAACAGAGCAAAAGAAATTGTCTCTGAAAAGCTTGAAGATATTAAAAACTTCTTTAGCAATCTTAAAATAAGTGAGATAAAAATCCCACACATCAAACTTCCGCACTTCAAGTTGGACGGTGAGTTCAGCCTTAAAAATATGACAGTGCCAAAGCTGTCTGTAACATGGAATGCACAGGGCGCAATCTTCACAAAGCCATATATCTTTGGCAATCAAGGTGTTGGTGAAGCAGGACCCGAAGCAGTTCTGCCAATCTCAAAGCTTGCAGGCATAATGGCAGACACGCTCAACAAAATGCAGGTCAAAAACAGTGTTGTAGTTAAGGTCATAAACGAGCAGGAGCAAATGGCAAATAAAAGACTTGAAAGCAACCAAAAGCAGATTATAACAATGCTCGAGCGATACTTACCCGAATACCTAAATGCGCTTGATGTTTCAGTAGTACTCGATGACAAAACGCTTGTTGGCAAGCTTACGCCAAAGGTTGATAGCAGGCTTGGTTCAAGCTATAAAAGAAAAGTAAGGGGGAATGTTTAATGAATGGCGTAAGGTTCGGAAACCTCCACTCATACGATGATTTTGGAATGATACTAAAATCAAAAACTATTCCAGTGCCACAGCCCAAAACTTCCATTATTGAAATTCCCGGTGCTGACGGCTGTCTAGATTTGTCAACAGCACTAACAGGTGGCAAAGTGAAGTTTAACAACAGGAACTTGCAATTTGTGTTTACATTAATAGGCAAGAACTGTGAAGCAAAAAAGAGCGAGATTACAAATGCAATCCAAGGCAATGTGTTTGAAATCATTGTTGATACAGACCCTTGCTTTTACTATGTAGGTAGGTGCAACATAACCTCTTTTGAGCAGGGCGTTGCAACAGCAGAGCTCATAATTGAGTGCGACTGCAAACCATATAAATATAACACTCAGGAAACACAGCTCGAATGGTCAGTTGAAACAGAAAAGGCAGTCGAGGTTGAGTGTGGCAGAATGGAAGTAGTGCCAAGGATAACGGTGTCAGAGAATATGCAGTGTGAGTTCAAAGGGGGAATTTATAGCCTAACAATAGGCGCAAACACAATCCTTGATATTCAGCTTGAACAGGGAGCAAACACGCTAAAGTTTATCGGCACAGGCAATGTAAAACTCACATTCAGAGGGGGTAGCCTGTAATGTATCAAATAGTTTGCGCAAATCCAAACGGCACAAGCTTTGTATTACACGATGAAAGAGCAGAGGATTTAAAGCTTATAAATCCCGAGTGTCAGCTAAAGCTCAATTCAACTGGTACACTTTCTTTTGACATCCCACCAACTCATCCTTATTACAATACAATAGAAAAGCTAAAGTCAGAGATATCACTCTATCAAGACAATGAATGGATTTTTACAGGTAGAGTGCTAAATGATGAGATTGACTTTGACAACATTATGCATATTGAATGTGAGGGTGAGCTTGCATATCTGCTCGATTCAAACCAAAGGCAAGCAGAATATCACGACATAAGTGTGCACGATTACTTTGCATCACTAATAAATAAGCACAACTCAATGGTAGAACCACACAAGCAGTTCAAAGTAGGGCAAGTTACTGTAACGGACACAAACGATTCACTCTACCGCTTTTCAAACTATGAGAACACTTGGGACACAATTCAGGACAAGCTTATTGAAAGACTTGGCGGTTACATAAGAACCAGAAGAGCGGGCAACGACAAATACATTGATTACATTGAAAACTATGGTAACGTTAACAACCAGACAATACGCTTTGGGAAGAATCTTTTAAGCCTCACTCAAAACATCTTGGGTGAAAATATCAAAACCGCAATCATTCCACTCGGTGTAAAGATTGAATCTGATGGAGAAGACAAACCACATGACATAAGCCTTGAAAAAAGACTAACAATCGAAAGCGTTAACAACGGCATTGACTATGTTTATGATGAAGACAGTGTAAATCGCTTTGGTTGGATATGGGAAACTATAGTTTTCGATGATGTAACAACACCTGCAATACTCAAACAGCGTGGCGAGGAAGAGCTTGCAAAGTTAAAGGCTATTAATTTCACACTCGAGCTAAATGCTCTTGATTTACACCTTTTGGAGATTAATATCGAAAGAATAAAACTTGGCGACTTGATTAGAGTAGTATCAAAACCACATGGAATTGATAAGTTTCTTGTAGTGTCGGAAATAAGCCTTAACATAACAAATCCTGAGAACAACTCCATAGTTCTTGGCGACACAATAACATCTCTAACAGATATCTCAAATAAGAACAATGTCAAAGCAGATGTGGAGATTATCAAGGCGGATTACCTAAAGAACAAGGACATGTCAGTCATAAAAAACAACATATCTGAGCTTTCAAGCTCAATCTCTCAAACAGCCCAAAACATAATCCTTGAGGTGTATTCAAACTGTGCAACAAAAGATGATGTGCAAAGTGTAAACGAACTGCTAAAGAGCAGCATCGAGATACTCAATAACGCTATTGAATTCAAGTTTAACACCGCAACATCGCAAACGACAACTCTTGAGGGAGTAGTTACAAGCAGTCAAACATTACTCGAAGAATACATAAGATTCCAAGGAGCATTAATTGAGCTTGGTAGAGTGGGCAACGATTTCACCGCAGAGCTTTCAAACACGGAGCTATCATTCCTGCAAAACAATGTAAAGATAGCATTCATAAGCAACAACAAGCTACACATTACAGATGCAGAGATTAAAAACAAGCTTACCTTCGGGAGCGGAGCAAACGGATATTTTGACTTTATCCCAAGAGCAAACGGAAACTTATCACTGAAATGGAGGGCGAACTGATGAACGGCACACAATTTGCAAGCGTTAGTGGTAGCTACTCAACAAGCTATATCGGTTCGTGGGAATTGCTTAGCCAAAGTATACAGGGAAACTACTCTGTAATAAGGCTCTACGGTACATTCAGGTATGGTGGTGGAACTTCTGTTGGTTCGTCTTCCTCAACATTTCAGGTAAACGGCGTAACCGTAAAAACAGGCAGTTATCGCTACTATTCCGGTGACACACAGCTTGGATACACGGACATAACGGTATACCACAATGCAGACGGAACATTCCCCGCACAAAGTGTTTCAATCTATGCAGACAGTTACCATATAAGCAACAAATCAGCAAACGGTACAATTGCAGGAGTAGCAACAATACCAAGAGCATCAAGCGTTGGCATTTCATCGTCACAAATAACAATGGGCGATACACTTAGCATCTACATAGGCAGAGCAAGTGACTCTTTTTATCACACGCTTACATATAGCTTTGGCGGTGTAAGTGGAACAATAGCAACAGGAGTGGGGGCAGGCGCTTCATGGACTGTGCCAATAGACCTTGCATATCAAATACCAAACTCAGTGTCAGGTGTCGGCACAGTTTATTGCTACACATACAGTGGTGGAACTCACATTGGCACATCATCAATAAATTTCACAGCAATAGTTCCGCAAGGCATAGCCCCAAGTTTTGAAAGCCTAACTCTCCAAAGAGTTGACAACACAGTTCCTCAATCATGGGGAATATATGTAAAGACAAAATCCTCATGCATAGCAACAATAAATGGTGCAACCGGTTCATACGGTAGCACCATTTCTGCATATTCAATATCGGGTGGAGGCTATTCATCGTCCGCAAATTCTTTAACAACTGGTATTTTAAATATTGCAGGAACAGTAACATTCACAGCAAGAATAACAGACTCAAGAGGAAGAACTGCAACAAAACAGCAGTCAATAACAGTTGTTGACTACAGTGGACCAAACATTGCACAAGTTCTAACTCAAAGGTGCCTGCAAGATGGAACGCTTAATAATGACGGCACATACGCAAAGTGCAAGGCGACAATTTCGTATTCCGACTGCAACAACAAGAACTCACTGACGAAAAAAGTCTATTTCAAAAGGAGCGGGACAGAGAACTGGTCGAGTGAAACACTGTTTACAAATGAAGTTGTCATTGGTAGTGGGAATATAAGCGTTGACTATTCCTATGAAGTCAAGTATGAGGTTTCAGACACGTTTACAACCGTTGTGTTCATAGACTCTATCTCAACTGCATTTACAACAGTGGACTACAAAAAAGGTGGAAAAGGCATAGCCTTTGGAAAGGTGTCAGAAAAAGACTGCTTTGAATGTGCAATGGATGCAGAGTTTACATCAACAATAACCAATAATGGGATATCAAATAAATTATGGGCTTATCCAGTAGGCTCAATTTATATGTCTGTGAATTCTACAAGTCCCGCTTCATTATTTGGCGGTACTTGGGAAGCTTGGGGACAGGGTCGTGTGCCTATGGGCGTAGGCAGAAACACCGAAAATAATGATGGATTATTCGGAGGTGTTGTTGCTAATTATACATCACATTTCGATGCTTCAGATAGTAAAGGTGGAGAATATATACACGGTTTGCTGCAAGCAGAAATGCCTTGGCACACGCATAGGCTATTTATGTGGACGTTTAATGGCGCACAAGCTCCTGGCGTAGGTGCTAAATACGGTATCGGTTACCAGTCAAACGTTGGAGGGGCGAACTCTATGTTACCAAATGGATGGTCAGAAGTTCCTTGGTATAATGATTACGCAGGAAATAGCGTTGCTCATAATAATATACAACCATATCAAACATGCTTCATGTGGAAGAGGGTGGCTTAAATAAAGATATATTTACAAGACAAGAAAACGCTACTTGAAAAACCAGACAAAGAAAAAGGAAAGGTAGTTCCAGATACTATTCAGGTTCAACGTGACGAAATCCCTTTTATTGCAGACAAAGGACATTATGAAACCATAAAAGAATACGATAACGGTGGCAAAGAAGTTGAATTCATTATTGATGAAAAGGGACAAGCCTATAAACCAGCTGAGGACTATGACGAGGAAATATTGGTCTATATCCCATTTACTAAAGAACAGCTAGAGCAGAAACAGTTAGCAGATTTAAGACTAAAACGAGAAACCGAATGTTTTCCAATTATCAATCGTGGTCAACTGTGGTACGACACTCTAACAGCACAACAAACAGAAGAACTCAACACATGGTATCAATCGTGGCTTAATGTAACAAAAACAAGAGAAGTTCCAAATAAACCAGAGTGGTTATAAGAAAGGATGAAAAGAATGTACAAAGAAAAAATATTAGCAGTTTGCGGAATGATGGGAAGCGTCATTGCATCCTGCTTTGGTGGGTGGGATGCAGGATTGAGAACGCTATTAATATTCATGGTGGTTGACTACATAACGGGACTAATAGTTGCAGGAGTGTTCCACAACAGTGGAAAGTCGCAGTCAGGTTCACTTGAAAGCAGAGCGGGTTGGAAAGGACTGTGCCGAAAAGGCATGACACTAATAATCGTCTTGGTTGCATATAGGCTTGATTTGGCAACAGGTTCAACCTTTATCCGTGACACAGTAGTAATCGCATTTATAGTAAATGAATCAATCAGCATAACCGAAAACGCAGGACTGATGGGAGTTCCAATCCCACCAGTCCTTATTAATGCTATCGACATATTAAAAAACAAAGAAAGCGACGGTGTAACAAAATGAGTAAACTAACAGAGTTAATCTTCAACAACGAAAACCACTATATAACATCAGACTTTGGCTACAGAACAATTTTCGGCACACGCAGTTTCCACAGCGGTGTGGACTACGGAACAAACAACAAAAAGCTACCGCAATACGCAATCGAGGATGGATATGTGTTCGCATCTGCCAAATCAAATTCAGACGGTGCACTTTATGTCTGGGTTATATATCCACGCATTAAAAAAGCATTTCTGCATTACCACCTCGACAGCTATAACGTTAAATCAGGACAAGCAGTAGAAAAGGGCACACTTCTTGGATACACAGGCAAAACAGGCAAGGCAACAGGCATTCATTTGCACTTGGGTGTTCGAGACCTTGCAAGTCTAACATTAAACCAAATAACCCACATGACATGGACTTTGCTACGCAAATGCAACTACATTGATGCAGAAAAACTTACATACACACCGCCAACTCAAAATCCATACCCAGTACCCAAAAGAGCAGTAACTAAAGGCAACGTTGGCGATGATGTAAAGTGGGTACAGTGGGAGCTTGTAAGATTTGGATATAACATCGGCATAGCAGTAAACGGCGAACCAAACGGCATCGACGGCCACTGTGGCAAGGTAACAACGCAGGCGATAAGAGACTTCCAATCAACTCATAAAGACCAGTACGGCAAACCTCTCGAACAAGACGGCAAAGCCGGACCATTAACCCGTAATGCCATGTCGAATGCATAAAAGCTAAGAGTAAAAGAAAAAACAGAATAAAATAGAACTATAAGTAAACAAATATGGGGAGGTGTGCATTTTAATACTACTTTTACTCATATTTGTATATTGCTATACAGTGTAAATTAATAAATTGCTTTTAAAAAATTAGTATAATTATAATAATAGCATTTTATTAACAAATCTTGCTTTATTCTTTAATTTACTACAAATTTATTTTTTTACCTTGTGGAAAATTACAATTTGTTATATACTCATATTAAATGTAGTGAAATGTCTAAATCTAACATATCTTATATGGTTATTTAAGATGTTTTAAATAATTTAAAACCAAATTTACAATAAGGCTTGTGAGAGAATGGATAGTTTTAATAAAGTTGAGTTATATAAAAATTTTAACATGGGTACAGAAATTGATATTGCTGGTATATTTATTTACGATGGCATAAAAGAGCTTGAGAGAATAGTCAGTTTTTCATATGAAAGTGAAATATTTTCTTTTCTATATCACATATCAGTAGGCATTGAACGACTACAAAAAGTTTTGCTTGTTATGCTGGAGGAAAGAACCGAAGATTGTTTTAGAGATTTTGAGGACAGTCTACGCACACATAACCATATTCAGCTTCATGATAGGATAAAAAAAGAATGTAATATTACACTATCACCAAGAGAATATAGCTTTTTAAATGTTCTTAGTAGCTTTTATATGCATTATAGATATGATAGATTTATGTTAAATGGAAGTTACGATGCAGACAAGGAGTTGCTATGCAATTTTATTAAAGCACATTTTAGTTCTGATAATATAAAAAGAAACTTTTTTACAGATGATGTAATTAATACTCTTTATACAAAAGAATTTTTTGGAAGAATTATAGGTGCCATTACAAGAAAATATTACTCTGAAATAAAGAGTCAAGCTCATAAGCAGAATCTATATACATATGAGATAAGAAATGGATCTCCAGCGGAAAAAATTTTCTTAACTAACAATAAAAAGGACTCCCTGCATGTACAAAACATTAATGAACAAGTAGCTGTTAAAGAGCTTATAATATATTTGATTAACACACAAGATATAAATGCATTTATGAGATTTATTAGACAAATAGAGCCGTTGGATTTTGACATTGCTCTAGTTAACGAATACATTGAAGAAATCTGCAATGCACATATTTCTCAAAATTTGGTTGATGAAACGGAGGCTCTATATGAGGACTTGCAGTCAGCAAGAGATAGGCTTGAGATAATCAACCTTGTTGGAAACGCAAACGTAGATTTTGAATACTCAGAAATAATGAAATGTTATTACTTAATGAAGTCCTTGATTAACGGTGAATGTGAATGTATTGAATTTGCAAAAATATTTCCTGATGAGTTTTATCTTTTAGAACCTGAGATTCAAGATGTTTTAAAAAAACTACCGGAGTTGTGCACTAACCTACTAAATATAATAAATTTAGATGGTAGAGAAAAAGAACAATTTATTGAAGTCGTGTCATCTTTACTAAAAGAACTTAAAGAATATTGTTGCATAAAAGATTAATCATGATTATTTAATTAATGTTTAATTTATAAATAAAATAATTAAAATTAGAAAACTTATTGTTTTTTTTAATAAAGAATTCAGTTATAAGAAGTTTACTTTTATATAATTATAATATATTCTATAATTATATATTTTTTATGGCATTAGGAGGTGACGGCTTGAATTATTCCCCCTTAAGATATCCTGGAGGAAAAGCGAAAATTGCACCATTAGTAGAGCTTATAATACAAAAATCACAGCTTAAAGATTTCGTATATATTGAGCCGTTTGCAGGTGGATCTGGTGTGGCTCTATCTTTGTTGTTTGATGGCATAGCCAAGGACATTATTATAAATGATTATGATAAGGCTATTTATTCGTTTTGGAAATCAATTTTAGAGGAAACTAATGATTTTATTACACTAATTAATAATACTCCAATTACTATTGAAGAATGGAGACGTCAAAAAGAAATTTATACAACTCGAAATAAAAAATATTCATTAGAGCTTGGGTTTGCGACTTTCTATCTTAACCGGACAAATCGTTCTGGAATTTTAAGCGCCGGACCAATTGGTGGATTTGATCAGACTGGAAATTATTTGATTGATGCAAGATTTAATAAAGAAAAAATGACCAATAAAATATTGAAAATCTCTAAATATAAAAATCATATAAAGTGCTATAACAAAGATATTTTAAGCTTTATAAATAATTACATACCAAGTTTTGGAGATAACTCATTTGTTTACTTTGATCCTCCTTATTTTAATAAAGGAAAAGAATTATATAAGAATTTTTTTAATCCTGAACATCATCAAAAAATTGCAGATGAAATAATTAATAATGTTAATTGCAATTGGATTGTAACCTATGACGATGTAAATCAGATAAGAGACATATATAATAATTTCACTTTAAGAAAATTTGATTTAAATTATAGTGTTGCAAATGGAGGCAAAGGATCAGAAATTATTATTTTTAGTAATCCTAATATTTGCCCAGATACAAGAGAAATAATTGAGGCCAATGTAAAATACACTTTGAGAATGGAGTGACATAATGTCAAACATTTTAAATTCTTTGCTTGAAAGTAATTCATTAGCTGCTTTAGCTCAAAAAGAAAATTTTATAGGTTGGATTTATTCTATAAATTATGAAAACGCTTTAGTTGTTACTAATGATAATTGGAAAGAAAAGGTGAAAGGGATCCCTCATAATAGCTTTTTGGTAGCAACTTCTTTTGATCCTGAAAACTTTTCAGACGCGAAAGAAATTGATAGAGAAGTTATATTGCTTAGAGTTGTTGGTACTTGTAAGCTCCCTCAAGACGATGATATGATAAAAACAAAGATTGATAATTATCAAAATCAAACATCTGTATATTTAGAAAATCCGGAAAAAGATTTTGATAACATTACAAAAAACAGAATACAATTTGGGGGACTTAATTGCAGAGTTTTAGGGACTTTTTATGTCAAAGACAATGTATTGCATTTGGGAAGTGATATTGAGTCATTTTCTGTTTCTATGAGGATGAGCGTTTTTATGCCAAAAGGTGAGGCTCTAGCAACAATAGTAAACTATGTTGATCCGATTAGAAAACAAAGAGCTACAGAAGATTTTAAAGATTTAGGAATAACGACTGTCGTAAAACCATTTAAAATTGGTACAGTAAGATATACTTCAACAGACAGGCTTCATCGCTCAAAGGATGAAAGCAAGGTGCCTTTTTTTATTCAACCATCGGACTTCTTATCAAGAAGAACAGCAGTTCTTGGTATGACAAGAACTGGTAAATCAAATATGATTAAACAGACAGTGTCTGTTGTAAAGAATATATCTACAAGTTGCAACTTGAAAATAGGACAACTTATCTATGATATTAATGGTGAATATGCTAACGCCAATTCACAAGATAGCGGATCAATTTCAGATATTTATAATAATGACTGCATTCGATATAGAATGATCCAAACTCCAGGTTTTGAGCATATTCTTAATAATTTTTATAAACAAATTTGTGATGGATATAATTTAATTTGTGAAGCTATAAAAGAAAATGGAAACAGTAACTCAGCTGATGTACAGACTTTTATGGGAATGTCATTTGATGAACCAGATAAACAGGATATTTCATTACATAATAGATGGGAAGTAAGGACAGCAATATATAAAGTTCTTCTTTATACTGCAGGATTTGAAATAGATAAATTATATAAAGTATATTTTTCTGCAAATAAAGATATAAGGAATCAAGTGAATTCCTCTAAAGATCCTAAATTAGGTTTAACTTTAGAGGAAGCAAAAGAATGGTTTTTAAAAGCACGAGAAATAAAGGATTCATTAGTTAGCTCATCTAGTAAGCCTTGGCTTGATGATGATTGTGTAGCGATGTTAAATTTAATTGCATGTAAGAATTCAGATAATAGATATATCAATGGATATAAAATTTTAGTTCATGCTAAACCATATCATTCATCAAAAAGGGATACAGAAGTTTCATCAGATATATATGAACATTTGAAAAATGGTAAAATAGTTATTTTGGACTTATCTGTTGGAAATGCATTTTTAAGAGAAAAATTGAGTAAAAAAATCGCTCAATTTGTTTTTAACAGTTCTATGAATTTCTTTACTGAAGGAGAAAATCCACCCAATATAGTAATGTACATAGAAGAAGCGCATAACCTAATAGGTAAAGGAATGGAATTAACAGAAACTTGGCCCAGAATAGCAAAAGAAGGTGCAAAATATAAGATAGCATTAGTCTATGCTACACAAGAAGTATCTTCGGTTCATCCCAATATTTTAGCCAACACGGAAAATTGGTTTGTTTCTCATTTAAATAGTGAAAGAGAAATAAAAGAACTGGCACGCTTTTATGATTTTGAGGATTTTAGCCAATCTCTTTTACGTTCTCAGGATGTAGGCTTTACACGAGTTAAAACTCTTTCTAGCCCATTTGTTATTCCAATACAAATAGATAAATTTGATCCTGAAAAAATTAAGCAAGAATTGTAGGTGATATTATGCCTTATATAAACGAATATGCAGATAAATCATCACATAACGATATAGTTAATAACCCTGATATAAAAGATTTTTTAAGCAATTGCAAGTATATGTTTGAACCAAGTGACTGTGAAGTAGAAGCCATAAAGAATAAATTTGTAAAAGTTCAGGAATATATCGAAAAATTACCGGATAATGTTATATCAATAGATGGTAGCAATTATGAAGCAAGCATAAGAAAAGATATACCGTATACTCGTATTGGGTATGTTAAAATTGGAAATTTATTAATAAAAAGAGATATGTTTAAGTCATTACAAAATGGTAGTCGTTTTGTTGACCCTTTTAAAGTTGCTGAAATAAAGAATAATAATTCATCAATAATATTTGTATTCCCAAGCTCAAATATTAGGTTCAGTGATGAAAAAAGTGTAAGGGACGGATTTAGAAAAGCACTTGATGACAGTTTATATAATTATAGAAGTAATCCTGCAGATGAAAAAACATCTTTGCGTTCAACTCTTTTTAAATTGTCATCATATAGAAGAGACTCTTATGGAAATGAAAATCCTGATGTGATTAAACTACATAAATGTCCTAATTGCAAAGCGGAAAATATAGAGGTTAAAAATATTCCAGAACAACAATATTGTCCAGAGTGTAAAGGAAAAATATATGCGTCTGATTGTTTGCGAATATGGGAAGAAGTAGGCGATAATATTTCTAATCAGTCAGCTCTTACGAGATTTATGAATGTTATTGAACATTTATTTGTGATTCATTATATTAGAGTTATAGTTGACGGTAATCCAAATGATTTTGTAGATGTTTTGCAGAATGTTTGTTTCTTTGTAGATGGACCGCTTGCAATCTTTGGAACATGCGCATGGATACATAGTTGTATTATGGAGTATCTTAATGAAATAAATACTATTATGAAATCATATGGAAAATCAAATATTATGATTTTGGGATTGCTAAAAACAGGAGATGTTTGTGATTATTTTCAGTTGATTTCAAAGTATATTCCTGATGGGGTCATATATTGTCTTCAAGATGATTTAAGATATAAGTATATTAATTATAATGATAATCCTCCAGAAATCTTTGGGGCAGAAACATATTACGGACAAGATTTTCTATATAAAACACAAAGTGGTAGGAATTTTGTGTTTACGGTACCATATCCATTTAAAGATAAGCACAATAAACGAGAGTTTAAAAATAATAAATCAGAATTAGTTAACTATAAAAATATATGGGCATATACAAAATTAATTCAAGATTTTGAATGCGATTTATATCAGAATGCAGTTGTACCTATTGCTTTAGCTCACAAGTATACTGCAATTAGTTTGGAGCCTGGAAGCAAGGTTTTAGACTTATTGTCAAAGAGTGAGATGTGATAATGAAAAACAACATTGAGATTTCTTGTAATATACAAAAGCATACCAATATGGTATGCTTAGTTTGATTTAATAGGAGTAAACAATGGATAACGAAACTAAAGATTTAATACTTAAATTTAGAGATGATAGAAACTGGAAGCAATTCCATAATCCAAAAGATCTTGCTATATCAATTAGTCTTGAAGCAAGTGAATTACTTGAAAATTTTCAATGGTCTGGACAAGACCTCAAGGTGCCTACTAAAACAGAAAAAATTAAAGAAGAACTGGCTGATGTCATGATATATTGCATACTTATGGCAGATGTTCTTGGAGTAAATATTGAAGAAATAATAAAAGAAAAAATCACTTTAAATGAACAAAAATATTCTGTTAAAAATTCTTATGGAAGTAATAAAAAATATACTGAGTTCGGTGATGTAAATGATACTTTATAAAAGTACTGCAAAGGAATTTAGAGATACCGTTGATAATAATAGAATTGTTGAAGAGATTGAAAAGCAGTTTAAAGATAAAATGGGTAGGGTTGCACCAGAAGGTGAGAAAAGAGCTTGGAATAACTCTATGCGTTTTATGGAAACTATAGTTAGAAAATCACAGGTGGCTGATGATTGTGGGATTTTAATTGAATACAATATTCCTTTGACAAGTAAAAGGATCGACTTTGTTATAGCAGGGCGAGATGATAATGATAATGAGAACTTTGTTATTGTGGAGCTAAAACAATGGTCACAGGCCGAAGCAACATCAAAAGAAGATGTTGTAAGAGCTTATGTTGGACAGAGAAATAGAGAAGTTGCGCATCCATCATATCAAGCTTATTCATATAAAAAGTATTTGTCTGACATGAATGAAGCTGTTTATAAGGAATATATCACACCTATATCCTGCGCATATTTACATAATTATAATAAACAGGATCCAGAGCCTTTATTGCAACCGCAATATCAAGAAGTTGTAAAAGACACTCCATTGTTTTTTTCTGAAGATGCAGAAAAATTAGAGTGCTTTTTAAACAAATATGTTGGTAAAGGCAAAGGAATGGATATACTGTATAAAATTGAAAATGGTAAGATCGCCCCATCGAAGAAGTTTGTAGAGTATGTTTCTAATATTTTTGATGGTAATGAGGTTTATACTCTGCTTGATGAACAAAAAGTTGCATATTCAAACATAATAGACATTGCTTTAAACGCAAATGAAAAGACGACGATTATTGTTAATGGTGGACCAGGAACCGGTAAATCGGTAGTGGCGGTTAATGCCTTAGTTTGTTTACTGAATAAAAGGCTTAATTTGAAATTTGTTGCACCAAACGCTTCATTTAGAAGTTGTACTGTAGGGATGCTTACCAAGAACAAAAAATATGCTAAGGGTCGTATAAATGCATTGTTCACAGGGTCAGGTTCATTTGTAAATGCTATACCAAATGAATTTGATGTTCTAATCTGTGATGAAGCTCATCGCTTAAAAAAGCAAGGCGCGTATATGTATAAGGGCGTTAGCCAAGTTGAAGATATTATAAAGGCTTCAAAGGTTAATGTGTTCTTTGTTGATGACAATCAATGTATTAGACCTGAAGATGAAGGAACTGTTGAAAGAATAATTGAAGTTGCAAATAGACGCCATTCTAAAGTTAAACAGGTTCAACTTAAAGCGCAATTTAGGTGCTCAGGAGCTGAAGGCTTCTTAAACTGGGTTGACAACACACTTCAAATTCAAGAAACTGCAAATTATGATGGTTGGGATAAGGAGAGTTTTGAATTTGAAACGTTTGATGATCCTAATGAGCTCTATAATAAGATAAATGAAAAGGTTGAAGAGGGGAAGCAAGCGCGAATGTTAGCAGGTTTTGCTTGGGCGTGGACTTCGGAAAAGGAAGGTAATACTGATGCTCAAGCGTTAGATGTTAATATTCCAGAACATGACTTTAAAATGCCTTGGAATAGTAAAACAAATCAATATACGTGGGCAACTGATGATTCAAAAAGAGATCAAATAGGTTGTGTCCATACGTCTCAAGGCTTGGAGTTCGATTATGTTGGTGTAATTATAGGAAACGATTTGAAGTTTTATCCAGATACTATGCAGATATATGCTGATTATAATGAGTACTTCGACAGTAGCGGTAAAAAAGGGCTTAAAGATAATCCGGCAGAATTAACTCGGTTAGTAAAGAATGTTTATAAGATATTATTGTCCAGAGGTATGAAGGGCTGCTATGTATATTGTAGAGATAAAAACCTTCAAGAATATTTAAAAAGTAGATTGATTAAATTGTATTAATGTTATCCTCAAATGCGATATATTTCTTAAAAGCAGTCAAAAAGGAGAATTTTTATGTCTGAGTGGGTTATTCCGTGCAATGCAAAATATTATGATGTTGATGGAGCATTTTCGGAATTTACTAAAATTAACTTGAAACAAAGCACAAACGTTGAGGTTGGGGATATAGTATATATTTATGTTGGAAATCCATATAGCTCGATTAGATATAAATGTGTTGTAAATAAAATTGATTTGGAAAAACCGGAATATGATGATAGTAAGTATGAAATAAATGATGATCCTTATACTAATTATGGAAGATATATGGAATTGGAACTAAAAGAAAAATTTAAAAATGATATGCTTAAACTTGAAGATTTACTAGTAAACGGATTGAAATCAGTTCAAGGTCCAAGTATAGTTACAGAAGAATTATCATCATATATTAAAAAATCAAGTTATAAAAAACTAATCCAATATAAAAAGTATAATAGAGAAGAAATACATAATATATTTGAACCGAATACACAATTTACACCTAATGCTGGCACTTGGGGATTACAAGGAATAGTTAAAGACAACAGCTGTGAGGGTAACTATGTTTTTATAGTAACATTAGGAATGAGACAAGCAGAGTTTGAATTTGATGAAGGGATTACAAAGAATGGAATATTAACTTGGCAAACTCAACCAAGAATGAATTTTTTATCTAATGCTGTTAAAGATTTTATTCTGCATGATGAAAAAATTAATAGTATTTACTTGTTCTTAAGATTAGATACTGAATCACGATATACATATTTAGGCGAATTAGCTTATATAACTCATGATAATGAGCGTATAAATCCTGTACACTTTATCTGGAAAATTATTGACTTTAATTCTGGAAAAGCAGAATTGGCTCTAAGAGGAATAGAGTTCATTCCTGAAATTATTATTGATAAGAATTTCATATTACATAGAAATGGAATTAAGACAAATGAATTTGAAAATATATTAAAATCTGCTGGAAGCAGCAAGATAAATAAGTCGCCTATCGAAGAAAAAATCACTAAGTTTATTCCAACTATTAAAAAATATGAAAATGAAGATCAAAAATTAGAATTACTAAGAAAAAAATTTATTGATGATTATAAGATTAAAACAATACAACAACTTACAAAAGAGGAGTATGTAGTTGGATTAAATCGAACTGATACTTTTTGCTATAGGCTTGAAAATGAACTAATTAAATTAGGAAATATTCATGGTCCTACATCCGTAAAATTCGGTCTCTACTATGGTAAAAAGGGAGATGACTCCGAAAAGAAATATAGAACTTCAAAGCTAAAGTTTGGAGATGATCCAGACATAGCTTTAGAAGAAATAAAAGAACAAATTATCTTTCTAATATTAGACGGTAAAAATGAAAATATAGAGGGCATAAAAAATTGTACACTGGCTCCATTATTTAAAGGAAAAATTTTATCTGTTTATTATCCAGATAAATATATATGTATCTTTGCAGATGAACATTTAAACTATTTTTTAGATAAATTAAATATTAAATATTCAATAGATGCACAAGAAATAGATAAGCAATTATTGCTCATGAAATGGAAAAGAGATAATGCAACAACTAAAGATTGGACAACATATATTTTCATGATGTTTTTATACTCAACTTTTGGTCGTCCAGATGAAATGAAAAAAGAGGCCCAAGATCAAAGTGATGACTTTAAACTGATAAAAGATGTTAATAATTCTAATATTGATAAGTCTTCTGATGGCTTTAAGTTTACGGGTAAGCCACAAGAGAAAAAAGAACCGGTATTGATAAACGGAAGACAATCGTATCCTCGAGATAAAAAGAAAGCACTAAATGCATTATTACATGCGGATTATAAATGTGAAATAGATAATGATCATCCTACCTTTATTAGAAGAAATTCTGATTTGAATTATACAGAGCCACACCACCTGGTGCCAATGGCTTTTTCAAAAATGTTTGATGTTTCATTAGATGTTGAAGAAAACATAGTTTCATTATGTAGTAATTGTCATAATCAATTACATTATGGTAAGGAAATTGAATCTTTATTATATAAACTATTTGAAGATAGAAAAGATGATTTGAATAAAGTTGGAATTAATATATCGTATAAAAAGTTAATTGATATGTATTAAAATAATTTTATAATTTTTATTAATAAAGCTAAATTTAATCAGTGTTTTTTATTGTCGTCAAATCTGTCGTCAATAATATGGATTGGGATATAAATAAAGTAATCTTTTATGGTTCGGGACCAAGAGGCCTCGAGTTCGAATCTCGACACTCCGACCAAACAGACAGCCAAAAATCCTTGTAAATAAAGGATTTTTGGCTGTCTGTTTTTTAAAAAATAAGAACTTGGTGTTTATTTCAAGTTTTTTAACATTTTTGTTTTGCCTTTTTAGCAAAATAGTTAAATCTAATTCTAATACTAATTTTACCTACAAAAGTTGTCATCAAAATTATATATGTCTTGATTTTTTGAAAATTAATAATACAAAGAACATTAAAAAGAAAATTATGATAGTTATAATAACTGTCAAAATTAGTTTATTACATATTATTAAAAAGTGTAAAATAAATTATTTTTGCAATAACTTGTAAATATCACCTTTTTTAATACCTGTTTGTTTCGCGGAAAGTTTTGATGCCTCATTTACCGACATGCCACCGTCAACCATTGCCTGTGCAAGCTCTAATGCATTTTCAAGAGTAGGGGATTCTTCGCTGTTTGCCTGAGCACCTTCAATTACCAAAACTATTTCACCTTTAATCCCACCGTCTGCATAATCCTGTGCAGCTTGTCCAAGTGTGGTGCGTATTACCTGCTCATATATTTTTGTTATCTCACGCACGATTACAAGCTGTCTGTCTCCAAGAGTGACATATAAGTCTTGCAAGGTGGAAGAAAGTTTGTGTGGAGCTTCATAAAATACAATTGTTCGCTTTTCACCAACAAGAGATTTAAGATGCTCTCTGCGGCTTAACTTATTTGTGCTTAAAAATCCCTCAAATGTAAAACGTCCTGTAGAAAGTCCGCAAACAGCTAAAGCGGATACAAAGGCACAAGGGCCAGGAACAACCTTAACATCAATATTTGCATCGTGGCATTGGGAAACAAGCTCTTGCCCAGGGTCAGATATTGCGGGCATACCAGCATCGGTAACAATAGCACAGTTTTCACCGCTCAAAATACGCTGAACAATCTCTTCACCACGCTGTGTCTTATTATGTTCAAAGTAGCTTACAAGAGGCTTCTTAATTTCGAAATGGTTGAGAAGTTTAAGAGTAACTCTTGTATCTTCTGCGGCAATAAAGTCACACGTTTCAAGTGTTTCCAATCCCCTTGGAGAAATGTCACCAAGGTTTCCAATAGGTGTTCCAACAACATAAAGTGTGCCACTCATTTTTTTGCCTCCCAATATTTTCCAATAATCTTTATAAGTTCTTCACTGTCATTTCCGTCTTCATTTTTCATAAGAAGCTGTGGCATAATGTTTATATGTGGTTTTGAACCCTTTTTGCCCTCAATCAAAAATAGCCATGGAGCGGAAGAAACGTTTTTTGAAACAAATCTAAGTCGCTTTGGCTCAATACCTGCCTTACGCATAGCGTCGATTACATCACAAAGTCGCTCAGGACGATTGCACAAGCAAAGACGACCGTTAAACCGCAAAAGATTTGCTGCGGTATTGCAAATGTCATATATATTACACATAACTTCGTGCCTTGCTATTTGGTCTGATGTTGCATCGCTCAATAAACCTGTGTTAACAGGTTTATAGGGGGGATTCATAGTTACTAAATCAAACTGACCAAAAGGAACAATACCTTTAAGCTCCTTTAGATCGGCATTAACCACTTCAACTTTATTTTTAATATTATTATGCAAAATAGCTCGTGTAAGTTGCTGTGTCGCACGCTTTTGAATATCAACAGCGGTAATAGATATTGCACATTCATTGGCACACCAAATAAGAGGAATTATACCACAACCAGTGCCAAGGTCGCAAGCAACATCATTCTTTTTACAGTGTGCAAAATCAGCAAGCAAAATAGCGTCACTTCCAAAGCCATGTGCTTTGGAACAAATAATGCTAATATTTTTACCGATATATTCTTCAAATTCATTTTCAAGAATCAAAATAAAACACCACTCAATCCTTGATAATTATATCAAATATAAAAAAGGCTGTCAAAATAACAGCCTTTTTTATATTTAAAATTCAAAAAAATTATGCCTGCTCGATAGCCTCTGTTGGGCAAGTGCTTTCACAAGCACCACAATCAATGCAAGTATCAGGATCAATCTTGTAAATATCACCTGCTGAGATAGCGCCTACAGGGCACTCAGACTCGCAAGAACCACAAGCAACACAAGAATCAGTAATTTTATAAGCCATTTGACAGTACCTCCTTTTTTGTTTTATTGTAACATAAGAATAGGAAAAATCAACCCTCTTTTTTATAAAAAGAATTGACTTTTCATTCTTTTTCACAAGCAAAATTATATTTTCTTAACTCCAATTTTTTCGCCCATTTTCACCAAAGTTTCAAACCCGTCAGCAGAGTTTTTCAATATGTCGTCATCGATAAATACGGCACCTTTTTTTAGTAAAAGGACAATAGTGGAGCCCCCAAATTCAAAACGGCCTTTTTCTTCTCCCTTTTTTACATCTTTACATCCATGGTAATTGCAAATTTTACCAACCATGAGTGCTCCAACTTCCATTTGAATGATTTTGCCAAAGTTCTGTGTATTCAAAACACAGTATTCACGGCTGTTCTCTTTAAAAACTTCAATATGTTCAAATGCGATAGGGTTAACCGTGTGGAGTTTTCCAGGAATAAATATGTTAGCACTCTTTTTTGCATTGTCAAGATAGCAGTAGCGATGATAATTATCAACGCTAAGACGAATGACAACACAATAGCCGCCGCAAAATTCTTGTGCAAGTTCAGCACTGTTTAAAAGAGATAAAACATTATAGTAAGAATTCTTTATTTTAAAACAAAGATTATTATCAATATTATAAACGGTAACCTTACCGTCGCATGGGCTAATCAAAACATTGTCAGACATATTAATAGGTCTGCTTTGTTGTTTTATCTTCCTTATGAAAAAGTCATTATAGCAGTCAAAACAATTATATTCATATTCGCTCATATCGATACCATTTGAACGAATAAAAGGTTTAATAACTACACGAGAAGCTTTGCTTTTTAAAGCTCCTGATAAAATTTGCGAAACCTTGGGAATAGTAGCACCTTTTAACACCACACGACCAAGAGTGTGAGAATACAAAGCATCAATAACATTCTCTTGTAAATTAGATTTAACTGTAATATTACCTAATCTGTCCTTATATTTCATAAATTAACCTCGCACATGTAAAAGTATAAAGTCAATGCCAACTGCGAAGCCAACAATAGCCATTATTAAGACGCCAATAAGTCCAGGCTTTTTAACCCTAATTTTAACTAAAAACATAATGGAAAGAACCATTAAAGTACACTGGAAAAATATTGGAAAAAGTTGTTCACCTATTCTGTCTTTAGTGAGATATGCAACAGGAAGAATAAGAGCGGTAGAGGTAACAGGAAGACCAGTGTAACGGTGCATCTTTTCCTGCGTTTCACTTTGCCTTTTTTGCTCCATAACATTAAAGTAGCCAAGGCGAATAACGGCGGCTAAAATAATCATGATAGATGAAACAGTACGCAAAATAATATTACCGCCAAGGCAGTAACCAAAAATAGCAGGGAAGACGCTAAAACAAATCAAATCACACAATGAATCGATTTGAATTCCAAAGTTCTTTTCAAGTTCTGTACGATTTTTCATAGTCCTTGCAATTCTTCCGTCAAACATATCGCAAAAACCTGAAACTAACAAACATATAAGAGCCAATGTGAAATAGTCATTTATTGCAAAAGTAATTCCAATAATAGAAAATCCAAGTCCAATATATGTAAGAATTACAGAATAGTTGTAAAAACCAATCATTAAAAACACACCCACAAAATTATAAATAAAAAGTACATTCATTGTAACACAATGCAATATGGAATTCAATATTAATTAACAAAAGCGATACAGTTAGTAACTGTATCGCTTTATAATATATGTTTTATAAAATTTTAAACCTGTGCAAGAGCTTGCTCAATATCTGCAATAATATCGTCAACATATTCAATGCCAACAGAAAAACGTATTAAATCAGGAGAAACACCGCAATCAAGAAGCTGTTCATCTGTAAGCTGACGGTGTGTAGAGCTTGCAGGATGAAGAACACAGGTGCGGCAATCAGCAACATGAGTTACAATTGCTGCGAGTTTAAGTGAATCCATAAACTTAGTTGCAGCATTGCGTCCACCCTTAACTCCAAAAGCAACAACGCCACTTACAGCACCATATTTTTGTGAAAGCTCATTGTATTTGTTGCTTTCAAGTCCAGGATAATTTATCCATTCGATTTTCTCATTGTTTTCAAGATATTTTGCAACAGCAAGAGCATTTTCGCAATGTCTTTGAACTCTCAAAAACAAAGTTTCAAGACCGATATTTAGTAAGAATGAGTTATTAGGTGAGGGAATTGAACCCAAATCACGCATAAGCTGAACAACCATTTTTGTTATATATGCACCCTTGCCAAATGATGTGGTATATGTAAGACCATGATAAGATTCATCTGGAGTTGTAAGCCCAGGAAACTTATCGTTTTGAGTCCAATCAAAGTTACCGCTATCAACAACAACACCACCTACACTTGTTGCGTGACCATCCATATACTTTGTTGTGGAGTGAATAATAATATCCGCGCCAAACTCAAATGGTCTGCAATTAACAGGGGTAGGGAAGGTGTTGTCAACAATAAGAGGAACACCATGCGCATGCGCAATTTTTGCAAACTTTTCAATATCCATAACAATTAGCGATGGGTTTGAAAGAGTTTCACCAAATACAACTTTTGTGTTTTCTTTAAATGCTGAATTTATTTCTTCCTCTGATGAATCAGGATGAATAAAGGTGAATTCAATACCAAGCTTTTTCATAGTTACGGCAAAAAGATTGAATGTTCCGCCGTATATAGCACTTGAACAAACGACGTGGTCACCTGCACTGCAGATGTTAAAAATGCAGTAGAAAGAAGCGGCTTGACCAGAAGAGGTCAAAACAGCACCAACACCGCCTTCAAGATCTGCTATTTTTGCGGCAACAGCATCGTTTGTTGGGTTTTGCAAGCGAGTGTAAAAGTAACCGCTTGCTTTAAGATCAAACAAATCTCCCATTTCATCACTTGAATCGTATTTGTATGTTGTGCTTTGAACTATAGGTAAAACTCTTGGTTCACCGTTTTTTGCTGAATATCCGCTTTGTATGCATTTTGTATTTAAATGAAAATTATTCATTAAAATCATCTCCAAAATTAAAATTATTTATCAAGGAATTTTTTCATAAGCTCTGTACCGCTTGAAACAACAATTCCAGTTTGCTTAGCGGTTTCTTCATCAATAGAATTTATGTTGCACATTCGCTGATCTTTTTTGTGATAAATCATAAATGGCACGTTATCTGAGGCATGTGTTCCCGTAACAATTGGAGTTGGATGGTCGGGAAGTGCCATGATTTTATAATCATCATATTTTTCAAGTCCTGTCAAAAGCGGTTTTAAAACACGTTGGTCAATTAATTCAATTGAACGAACTTTATTCTCAGGTTCGTTTCTGTGTCCGCATTCATCAGGAGCTTCAATATGAATATAAACATAGTCACTGCCATTATCAAGCTCTTTAAGAGCAGCTTCTACTTTTCCCTCAAAGTTAGTATCAATATAGCCTGTTGCACCCTCTACATCAGGGGTAGACATTTTTGCACCTTTGCCAATACCTTTAAGCAAATCAACTGCAGATATAACACTGCCATTAAGACCATAAATATCTGCAAAAGCAGGGAGCATAGGCTTTTTGCCTTCACCCCAAAGCCAAATGGAGTTGGCAGGGCGTTTGCCTTGCTGTATTCTTTTTAAGTTTACAGGATGATTAGAAAGTAGGTCATAACTCTCTTTCATCATGTTAACAAGAATTTTTGCATTAGGGTTATAAGATAGATAATTTCCAACAACACGGCCAGAAATATCATGTGGTGGCGTCATTTTTGAAATATCTGTAGTACCATTGCTCCAAACAAGGCAATGGCGATAGCTAACACCACTATAAAACTTAAATTCGTCGTTACCAAAATGCTCTTGAACAGCTTTAATAAGTTCGGCAGCTTCGCTTGTTTTAATATCTCCTGCACAGTAGTCAACCATTGTTTTATCTTCGTAATTTGGTTCATTAGACAGGGTTACAAGATTGCAACGCAATGCAACATCAGTATCCAAAAGGTCAACACCAATTGAAAGAGCCTCAAGAGGGGAACGACCTGTATAATAAAGCTTTGGGTCAAATCCAATAACGCTCATATTTGCAATATCGCTACCTGGCGACATGCCATCAGGAACAGTTTGAACAAGACCAACCTCACCCTTTGATGCGAGCATATCAAGCAAAGGTTTATTTGCAACCATCATAGGTGTTTTGCCACCAAGAGCAGGTACAGGATAATCTGCCATTCCATCATATAAAACAACAATATACTTCAAGGGAAAAACCTCTTTTATTTAAAGTAAGCAACACCTGACTGGAAGATTTTTTGATCTTTATCCCCAGGGACATTACCATAAAGATTTATGCCACATCTTTCGCTGTGTCCCATCTTTCCGAATACTCTGCCGTCTGGGCTTGTAATACCCTCGATAGCACAAACAGAGCCGTTGGGGTTAAAACGAATATCAGCAGATGGATTACCGTCAAGGTCAACATACTGTGTGGCTACCTGACCGTTGTCAATTAACATTTTAAGCATAGCATCATCAGCAACAAATCTGCCCTCGCCATGAGAAACAGGTACGCAGTGAACATCACCAGAGTTAACGCATGAAAGCCAAGGTGATTTAACGCTTGTAATTCTTGTATAAGTCATTGTGGACACATGGCGTCCAATATAGTTAAAGGTAAGTGTTGGGTCTGTTGGTGCGGTTTCACAAATCTTTCCATATGGCAAAAGACCTGTTTTTATAAGTGCTTGGAAACCGTTGCAGATACCAAGTACAAGACCGTCACGATTTTCAAGAAGCTCTGTAACAGCCTCTTTAACTCTTGCATTTTTAAGAGTAGTAGCAATGAACTTTCCAGAACCGTCTGGTTCGTCACCGCCTGAGAATCCGCCAGGAATCATAAGAATTTGTGAGTTGTTAATAGCCTTAACAAGTCTCTCAATAGTTTCATCAATATCACTTGCACATAAGTTCTTAACAACTATTATTTCAGCCTCTGCACCAGCTAGTTCAAATGCTCTTGCAGTGTCAACTTCGCAGTTTGTTCCAGGGAAAGCAGGGATAATAACTCTTGGTTTTGCAGATTTTATTGAAGGTGCTTTATTTGTTCTTTCATTAAACAAAGCAATTTCAGGTTGCATCTTTGGAGTGTTTGATGCTTTTGTTGCAAATACTCCCTCAAGAGTGCCTGCCCATTTATTTATAAGTTCATCAATAGAAATAGTTTCACCGTCAATTACAAAATTTCCACAATCACATGTTGTTCCAAGTTCAATGTTTTCAATTCCATCGAGATCTGCATCATCAGCAAGCTCAACAACGAACGAAGCACAAATAGGAGCAAAGAGTGTTTTAGCATCAAGATTATCATTAAACTTAAAGCCTTGTTTGTTACCAAATGCCATTTTGCAAACACATGCGGCAGAACCACCCTCTTTAACAACAGAAGCAGAAAGGAACTGACCGTTTCTAATTTTTTCATAAACACTGGTAAACAAAGCTTTAGTTTTATTCCAATCAGGCAACAGAGTTTCACTATCAATAGGAAGGGGAAGCAAAACAACTTTGCTACCGCTCTTTTTAAATATTGATGAAACAGTTTTTGAAGCTTGTGTCATAGATACAGCAAAGCAAACAAGTGTTGGAGGAACATCCAAATCGTTAAATGAACCAGACATACTATCTTTACCACCGATAGCGGGAACATTAAAGTTAAGCTGAGCTTCAAGAGCACCAAGTAGAGCGGCAGTAGGTTTGCCCCAACGCTCTGGAATTCCATTTATTTTCTCAAAATATTCTTGCAATGTAAGGCGTGATTTGAATGGGTCAGTGCCGATGCTTGCAAGTTTAGCAAGTGATTCTGTAACTGCAAATGCAGCACCGTGGAATGGACTCCAACGGCTAATAGAAGGTATAAAGCCATAGCTCATTGCACTTGCTGTGTCTGTTGTACCATCAAGAAGAGGCATTTTTGCACACATTGCTTCTTCTGGAGTCAACTGATACTTACCTGCAAAAGGCATAAGAACAGTTGCAGCACCGATACTGCTGTCAAATCTTTCAACAAGTCCCTTTTGTGAGCAAACCTCAAGCCTTTCAAGGTTATCAGCAAGAGCTTGTGCATTTGTCTTACCCACAAGTGTAGCAGGAACAGCAGTGCGATAATTTTTATCTTTATTAACAGCAGCAATTTTAACATTGGCATGCTGTGTAACTCCGTTAGTGTCAAGGAACTCACGGCTCAAATCGACAACCTTGTCACCACGCCAAGTCATAACAAGGCGGGGAGAGTCGCAAACTTTTGCAACCAAAGATGTTTCAAGATTTTCATCTTTTGCAAGAGCGATAAAAGCAGCAACATCAGCTTTGTCAAGCACAACAGCCATACGCTCCTGTGATTCGGATATAGCAAGCTCTGTGCCGTCAAGCCCATCATATTTTTTTGGAACACAATCAAGGTTTATTTCAAGTCCTGGAGCAAGCTCACCAATAGCAACGCAAACACCGCCAGCACCAAAGTCGTTACATCTCTTAATCATATATGCAGCTTTAGGATTGCGGAAAAGTCTTTGAATTTTTCGCTCTGTTGGAGGATTACCCTTTTGAACTTCTGCTCCGCATGTTTCGATAGAAGATGAATCGTGAGCTTTAGAAGAACCTGTAGCTCCACCGCAACCATCACGACCCGTGCGTCCACCAAGCAAAACGATAACATCGTCAGTTTGTGGCTCAAGTCTTTTTACATTCTCTTTTGGAGAAGCACCTATAACAGCACCAATTTCCATTCTTTTTGCTGTGTAGC
>Ga0209016_1001015_pt1 | contig 26019 bp, 22 predicted proteins | sample EPASupsiteSAE305_FD_187265 | JGI IMG/M metagenome (GOLD analysis project Ga0209016, IMG submission 187265) | Bioremediated contaminated groundwater microbial communities from EPA Superfund site, New Mexico - SAE3-05 (SPAdes) (version 2) | ecosystem: Environmental > Aquatic > Deep subsurface >...
TGAGCCTATCCGGATCCTTGAGGAGCAGCGTGCCGCGCTTGTACGTCGCAAAGCGACGCGCGAAGCTCAAGGTAAGGACATAGGGCGAAAGCACATCGCTCGAGCGGACAACCTCGCCGTCGGGCATCCCGAGTCGCACATAACTCGCGGCAAGGCGCTGGCGGCAGGTCGCGACGAGCCGCTCTCGCCTGCGTTCGTGCGTGCGCCACAGCTCTTCGTCGGAAATGCTCTCCAGGCGGGCCCACACTTCGGCATTGTCCGGCTCGAAATAGAATTTCGGCCCCAAGAACCGGTCGAGGAGGTCGAGCATGTCGTGGCTGATCCAGGTGCGGGGGTACACGCCGTTGGTGACGTGGCTGATCGGAATTTCCTTCAGTTCGAGATCCGGCCAGAGCCCCCTCCACATTTTGCGCGACACTTCGCCGTGCAGCCTGGACACACCGTTCGATTTCGCCGAAAGGTGGAGCGCGAACACGGTCATGCAGAAGCTCTCCTGGCTGTCAAATGGATTTTCCCGTCCAAGCCCGAGAAATTCATTCCAGTCGAGCCCCAGGCCTGAAACAAATGAATGGAAATATTTGTCCATGAGGTCGATGCCGAAACGCTCGTTACCGGCGGGCACCGGCGTATGTGTGGTGAAGATATTGGTCGGGGTGAAGGCCTGTATCGCCGCATGCACATCGAGGTGATACTCTTCCATGAGCGCGCGAATGCGCTCCAGCGCGAGGAACGCGGAATGTCCCTCGTTCATGTGTGTCGCCGCGACCTCGATGCCAAGCGCCTTGAGCGCGCGGATTCCGCCGATCCCCAGCAGAATCTCCTGCTTGATGCGCATTTCTTTGTCGCCGCCGTAAAGCGTCGCGGTGATCGTGCGATCCTCGGGCTGATTTTCGTGGATGTTGGTGTCGAGCAGATAGAGCTGCGCACGTCCGATATCGACGCGCCAGATGCCCGCGCTGATGGTGCGCCCCGCCATATCGACATGGATGAGAATGGGAGTACCATCCTGATCGACGCAGCGTTCGACAGGCATGTTGTACCAGTCATTTTCCGGATAGGTCTCCTGCTGGTATCCATCGGCGTTGAGGTACTGTTTGAAGTAGCCCTGGCGGTACAGAAGACCGACACCGACGAGCGGCAGACCAAGGTCGCTCACGGTCTTCATGTGATCGCCCGAAAGCACGCCCAAGCCGCCCGAATACGTCGGCAACGAAACATCGAGTCCATACTCCATCGAAAAGTACGCTATTGTCTTGTCGACGGGTCCGCGGTACCAAGGTCTGTTTTTCAGATAGCGCTGAAACCGCGCGTAGACATCGTCGAGGTCGGAGAGAAAGGACTGATCCGAAGCGAGCTCGTCGATTTTCTCCTGGCTCAGCATGCCCAGCATCTTGACGGGATTTTGCCCCGAATCCGCCCACAGACCGCTGTCGATACGGATAAACAGCGACACCGCATCAAAATTCCACGAAAGCCACAGATTGCGCGCCAGAGTATCGAGCCTGGCAAGACGGCCTTTAAGGGCCGGCTTAATGGTGTGCGATACTATTTTCATTTATAAATACCTCTTTTGCATTTCTGTATTCAAATTCATTTTCAATGCTCCTCACGATCCTGCCCGGAACCTTTGCCTCCCGACATGAATTTGCCTATAAACCGTTTTACTATACTGTTGTTGTCGGGTTCTCTGTTATCCTGAGCGGTCTCGTTCGTCTTCGGTGTGGAATTTTGCTGCGGAGGTGGTTGTATCGGCGTTTTCAGAATATTTCGGTATTTATTCCGGAAATAGGCCAGGCGCTCTTCGGTACTCATGGAATAGAGCGACTGGTCTTGCCCTGTTTCGTCGCTGTTGTGCAGGGCAGGCGCACGATGGCTGCGCTTTGTGTGTTTTGAGCGAGGGCGCCTGGACTCCTGATTGTGTCTATTCCGACGGTTGGATCCGCCGGGGGGCGCTTCCGACGCGCGCCACTCGTTCCTGCGGGGAGGTGTCTGCCTGTCGGCAGGATGATCGCGCTCCAGATCAAGCGAGACTCCCTCGCTCGCGTCGCGACATTCCTGCATCTCCGGGCTCGGTTCTTTGAGCTCAAACTGAATGCCAAAACGCGACGTGATCGCGGACAGCCCCACTTCGTACCGCTCACACACGAGACCAGCCATTGTCGCGTTTCGGAGATGCATGGTCCGCACCCGTTCGAGATAGACATCGGCGTCGAGCGGAATATCATAATGAATACCCACAGGTGCGAATTCACTTGGCAGCACTTCGAGGTTGTCGTTCGAAACGACGAACACAAGATGCTCACGCTCCTCATATCCGCCGCGCTCTTTTTCTGATCCCGCAAGCTCGGAAAATCGCCTCAGCAGGGCTTCATTGTTGACTTTCGGAGCAGCCGCCGACACATGTTCCGCATGAATATGATTGAGCCGGAGACGCGTTTCTACTTCCCGCGAGGTCTGTCGCAGGTTACAGAATACGACGACGGCTTTCCGTCCTCGCTGTCGTTCTTCCTGAATCAGTGAAAGCAGCACTCTGAACTTTTTCTCTGAAGAGACTCGATACATCGATGTCGAAATCGCGCTCAGACTCGCCTGAGCCTTTTTCAGCACAATGGTTTTCGGATTTCTGGCAAAATCAATTGCGGTATTTTTAGCCCTGATCCCTATGTGTTCTGCAAAAAGAGCCGTCCTGCGCTCCCAGGGAGGGAGCAGATGGCCCCAAATCTTTCGCTGCACTTCACTTGGCTGTTCACTGAAAATATCCGCTCCTTCGATTATCAAAAAGCCAAAGTCGCGCGGCTTGAAGCATCCATTTTCCACCGCCGCCAGGAAGAGCGACGCCGGCATTGCGACAACCGGTTCACTGCAGAGCCTTTCACCTGCCTCTTTCACCGCTTCTTCCGAACCAACTATTGCGCTGCCGATGTGCGCTTCTGTAAAAAGCTGCTTTAGCGCACTCAGTGTCTTCTCGTGCTCTGCCAAAATCAAAGCGCGAAGCCGACCACGCTCATTCTGATCCGTCGCTTCAGAACCTTCCAGAAAACTCCCGATCATCGCTGCGACAAGAGGGGCCCGATATTCCGCACTTTCATCGTTCACCAGAATATCTCTGTTCTCCCCAAAAAACTGATCACCAATAAGGCGCGCGAACGATACAAGAATTTGATCCTCTGCGTATCCAGTACGCTGCAGGAATCTTTCCATGTTCAATCCTTCCCTGTCTTGTAAAATCTATAGTATGTGCGCTGGGGCACCTTCACGGCAATTAAATAAACATCCTATCATAATAAATAATCGGCATATGGTATATAGAAAGAAAGCTATAGCCAAAATATCAATAATATTGTATATTAGTGCACTGTTTTAGAATCTTGAAATTACGGGGTCACAGAAAATGGCAACAAAGAAAATTCTCATTCTCGGCGGTGGCTATGGAGGCGTCTGGGCTGGGAAAATTCTCGAGAGGCATTTCCGCAAACGCGAAGGTGTCGAGATTACGCTTGTCGATAAGCGTCCGTTCCACACCCTTATGACCGAGCTGCATGAGGTAGCCGGCTGGCGGACTGAACCCGAATCAGTGCAAGTACTCTTCAAAAAGATATTTGGCGCGAAGCGCATCAATGTCGTGCTCGACACCATCGAAAAAGTCGATTTTGAGGCAAAGAAAGCGACAGGGAAGGTTCAAACCTACGAATTCGACTACATCATTCTCGGCGTCGGCGCTGAGCCTGAATTTTTCGGAATACCGGGCGTCGCCGAAAATTCTTTTACGCTCTGGTCTTTTGAGGATGCGATAAAAATTCGCAATCATATCGAAGAGAAGTTCTACGAAGCATCGCTCGAAACCGATCCTGATAAACGCAAAAGACTGCTCTCCTTCGTGGTCGCGGGCGCGGGCTTCACCGGTATCGAAATGATCGGAGAGCTGCTCGATTATCGCGATGTGATGTGCCGCAAATATTTCCTCGACCCGAAGGAAGTGCGCGTTCTCAACATCGAGGCACTGCCTTCGATTCTCCCCATTCTCGAAGAACCGCTGCGCGCCAAAGCCGAGAAATATCTGCAGAAGCGCCGCTGCGATGTCATGCTCAACTCGGCCATCATTGGCGCGGAGCCCGGCAAGGTCCTGCTCAAAAGCGGAGAGATTGTCGAAACCGAAACCTTCATCTGGACCTGCGGCGTCAAGGGCTCGAGTTTCGCGGGCCAGCTTGGGCTTCCCATGGGCAAGCGCAATCGCATTGACTGCGACATGGAGCTCAAATCCACGAAGTATCCCTTTGTGTATGTCGTGGGCGATATCTCCGGCCTTATGCTGGAAGGCAAGCCGCTCGCACAGATTGTCGAAACCGCGCACTTTACCGCGGAAGCCGTCGCGAAAAACATCATCGCCGATATCGACGGTGGCGAGCGACACCAATTTAAGCCGAACTACCACGGTTTCATGATCTCCATCGGAAGCCACTATGGTGTTTCGAACGCGGGCGGCATGAAGACCTCAGGTTTTTTGGCGCTTTTCATCAAGCACTTCATCAACGTGTGGTACCTTCTCAATATCGCGGGCATCGATCAGGTCTGGGAGTATCTCAGGCACGAATTCCTCGATATGAAAAACCGCCGTTCGTTCATTGGGGACTTTGTCTCGTATAAGGTCCGGCCATACTGGCCGCTTCTGCTCAGAATGTGGCTTGGCCTCATGTGGATTTTCGAAGGCATCAACAAGATTGGCGAAGGCTGGCTTACTTTTTCGGCCGGATCGAAATCCGGCTGGATGTTTTCGCCGGGCGTCATTCAGGCCGGTGTGAAGACTGCTGAAGCAACAAGCGGCGCGAGCGCCTGGGAGAGCGCGGGAGAAGCGGCGGCAACTGCCGGGCAGGCGGCCGTGGCAGCCACAAGCGCGGCAAGTGCAGCAGTTTCAGCCGCGGCCGCCGCACCTGCTGCGACATCAGCCGCTTCCGCGGCAACTTCGGGCGTCACCGAAGCCACAACATCGACCTTCAAGGCCGTCTGGGACCTCACGAAACCTATCTTCGACCCGAATTCGGGCATCGTGACCTGGTTCCGCCATACCTTCCTGGACGGCGTCTTTGCGCACCTGCCGTTTACCTTCTTCCAGGTAATGATCGTCGTCATGGAAATTGGCATAGGCCTGGCACTCTTTGGCGGCTGCTTCACCTGGCTCGCAGCATTTGGGAGCCTCGGCATGTGCCTCATATTCACCATGTCCGGCATGTTCGCGTGGAATCAGGTATGGTTTGTGTTCGCCGCGATTTTAATGCTCGGTGGGCTTGGGCGTTCGTTCGGTTTCGACTACTGGCTCATCCCGGCGATCAAGCGCTGGTGGAACGGCACAAGATTCGCGCGCAAATGGCATTTTTATGCGGGGGACCCGACAAAATAAGGACCCGCTTCTCTCTTTAAGCGATAGCAAAATATTACAGGGCAGCGGAAACGGCTCTTTCGTCGGCCGCTCCGCTGCTTTTTTTCAGGAGCATCATGACAGATTATTGGAAAAATTTCCCCCACATTGCAGATTTTCTCCGGGATGTTGAGGCGCTCATTTTATCTATACTTGAAGACAATGCATTCCCTCTTGGAAAAGATATCGAAAAACTGGTCGAATCAGGCGGCAAGATGCTCCGTCCCGCGCTCGTTTTTGTCGGGAGTGAGTTCGGCCTGGACCGAAACCCCAAAAAGTGGACAAAAAAACAGAAAGACAAACTTGTGCATGTCGCGGCGGCGATCGAGCTCTTGCATACCGCGACGCTCATCCACGACGACATTATCGACAGGGCAAGCCATCGGCGCGGCATTCCGACCCTCCACCAGACGCTCGGCACAACGAACGCGATTCTGGCGGGCGATTGGCTTCTGTCGCGTACGTACAGAATCATAGCTCAATACGTACACCCGAACCGGGCAGTATTGCTCACCGACTCTGTAAGCGCCATATGCAAGGCAGAAATAAACCAGGATCTTGTAAAATACAGCTTTGTATCGAGCAGACGTCGCTATCTCCAGACCATCGCGGGAAAGACCGCGGCACTCTTCGCGCTGGCTCTGTACATCGGCGCTTCGGAGACAGGCTGCTCAGTTTTCAATTCCCAAGCCCTCAGGCGGACAGGTTACAACCTTGGCATGGCATTCCAGATTATCGATGATATTTTCGATTACGAATCCAGCATCGAGGAACTCAAGAAGCCGGTCGGCAATGATATTCGCGAAGGGCTGTGCACGCTGCCGCTCATCTATGCGCTGCAGGAAAATGGAAAGGAGATCCGGCCGCTGCTTTCCGACATCCGCACTCAGCCGAATCTCGTCGAGAGTGTTCTCGGCCTCGTGCTCCAGACGAAGGCCATCGAACGGGCACGGAGCGATGCGGCGCATTACACACGCCTTGCCCATGCCGAAATTGAGCGCCTGCCTGCAGGCAAGCCGCGCCACGATCTCGAACTCATCGTAAATTCGCTGTTGGTGCGCACGTATTAATCGCTCCGCCGGATTATCCCACGCGGACAAGAATTTTCCCGTAATGGCTCTGTGTCTCGAGGAAGCGGTGTGCCTCCGCAATGGTGTCGAGTGTAAAAGCCTTTGGATAGATAATTGGACGCAAGTGCCCATCGTCGACAAGGCGAGCGATGGCCGCAAGGTCCTGGCCAATCACATCTCGTCCTTCCCGGGTCAGAATCGGCAGCAGACTGAAGACAACATACAGATTCAGCCCTTTTGAATGCATGAGGCTCAAATCTACCGTCGCGCGCGCCGCAATTGTGACGACATCACCCCCCATGCGCGCCGCTTCGAAGGATTTGGGCAAATTTGCTCCCCCCGCTGTATCGAACACCACATCGAACCCCTTGCCATCAGTGATCCGTCCGACATAATGCTTCACATCTTCCTGATCATAGCGAATGGTCCAATCCGCGCCCGAGGAAACCACAACCGCGATTTTCTCATCGCTCGAAGCGGTCGCTGCGACATCCGCCCCAAAGGCTTTTGCCATCTGCACCACAACATGACCGACACCACCAGCACCTCCCTGCACAAGAACCAGCGTATCTTTGCCAAGCCTGATTTTGCGCCGCAACCCCTGATACGCAGTCAACGCGATCACGGGGAGCGCCGCAGCTTCTTCCAGCGGGAGCGATCTTGGGGCATGAGAAAGCAGCTGGGCATCGCACACGGCATATTCCGCAAGCGCCCCGCCTTCTCCACCAGTCCAGCCGACAAAGCCGAACACTTCATCCCCTTCGTGGAAATGGTATACATCCTGGCCGACCCCGACCACTGTCCCTGAAATATCTCCATGCAGCACCGCTGGAAATGGAGGAAGAATCGCCACCGCGCCCGAGCGCACTTTGCAGTCGATAGGGTTGACCGAAGTCGCCTTTACCTTTACCAGAACCTGATTCGCGCCGGGCTGTGGAATTGGGAGCTCGGCCTGCTCAAAAACCTCCGGTCCACCGGTACGCCGAATTACCATTGCTTTCATGACAGATACCATAGATGCCTCCATCCAGAATAAGAATAAAGCTCAAAACGCCACAGAAAACCTTTTGTAAAATCCTCTGGGTTGCTCATCGGTCTTGAGCACTTCATCGACGCGGGCAGAAGACGGACCGATCTGAAGCCATTCATAGAATTGTTCCAAAGATTGCGCTTCACCTTCCGCCCACACCTCAACACCGCCCTCAGGAGTATTGCGCACCCAGCCCGTGAGCCCGAACCGTTCCGCGCGAATCACCGCGGACATGCGGAAACCGACGCCTTGGACTTCACCTTTTATGACCGCATGGAAGGCTTTCATGGAGCGCTCCGCAATCTCCTATGGAAAATGTCTTTATAACATGAGGCTCTTTCAAAAGTCGGACGAGTTTTGAAAGAGCCACCTTTTATTGCAGCATTTGTGTACGGTTTCAACGAAACCGGAGCAAATGCAAAGCCAATTTCAGAAGTAACCGACTTTTGAAATTGGCTCAACATAATAATAAAACAACAAAAGCAAGAAAACCACACCATTACCTCTGATTGCGGCAGGCGAGTGATAATTTTTGACTATTTTGGTCATGAAATTGTCCTGCAGCCGTAGAAAATCTATTGGATTTTATATATATTATTTATTAGTATATCTATTGGAGTTCTAGATGTCAGTCCACAAGACTTTTGCCATCAAGGGAATGACCTGTGCCTCGTGCGTCGCCGCGAACGAACGCGCCGTAAGCAAAATCAAGGGCATTGCCAGAGTATCGGTCAACCTCGCCACGGAAAGGATGGATGTCGACCTCGACCCCGCGGAAGTCGATGTTTCGCAAATAGAAGCCGCCGTCAAAAAGGCTGGCTATGAAGCCGAGCTTCTTGAAAAACCGGCGAACGCGCCTCTCCCCACCTACGAGTCCTATGGCTGGAAGCGTTTTACCATTTCCGCCATATTTGCAGCCATAATTCTTTATATCGCAATGGGTTCAATGCTTGGCCTGCCTCTGCCAGGTTTTATCGACCATCGCCTGCATCCGCTCGCGTTTGCGCTGGCGCAGCTCATACTGCTCATACCGGTGCTTATCGCGGGCAAATCCTTCTATATTCATGGCTTTAAATCGCTCTTCAATCTTTCGCCAAACATGGACAGCCTCATAGCGATCGGCACAAGTTCGGCGATTCTCTACAGCCTCTATTCGATTTCACGCATTCTGAACGGCGATCATACCGCGGCCACCCAGCTCTACTTCGAGACCGCGGCGATCATCATCACCCTCATCATGCTGGGCAAGAATCTGGAATCGCAATCGAAGCGCCGCACTTCGGAGGCCGTCCGCAAGCTCATGAAGCTGCGCCCTACCACCGCGACGATCCTCGATGGCGAGGTCGAGCGCAAAATCCCGATCGATGCCGTCAAACCGAATGATGTGCTTCTCGTGCGTCCCGGCGAGCGCCTTCCCGTCGACGGCCGGATCCAAAGCGGCATCTCCAATGTCGACGAGTCCATGCTCACAGGCGAGAGCATGCCTGTCGAAAAAACGGACAACGCCAAGGTGTACAGCGGCACGATGAACCTCAACGGTTCGCTGGTGATGGTCGCGGAAAAAGTGGGCGAAGAAACGGCGCTCGCCAAGATTATCCACTTGGTCGAAGAGGCGCAGAGCAGCAAGGCGCCGATTGCGCGGCTCGCGGACCAGGTTTCTGCCGTCTTTGTGCCGACAGTCATGGCTGTCGCCCTGATCGCCGCCTTCGGATGGATTATCGCCGGACACAGCATCACGTTTGCGCTGACGGTATTTGTGTCGGTGCTCACCATTGCGTGCCCCTGCGCGCTCGGGCTCGCCACGCCTACCGCCATAATGGTGGGCACAGGCAAAGCCGCCGAACTTGGCGTGCTCATCAAGTCCGGCGAAGCGCTCGAAACCGTGCACAAAGTAAACACCGTCCTGCTCGACAAGACGGGCACCATCACAAAGGGCAAGCCTGAGCTCACCGATGTCATCGCGGCGCCGGGGTTTTCTTCCGACACGGTGCTCGGCCTCGCCGCATCCGCCGAGATCGCCAGCGGCCACCCCCTCGCCGATGCCATTGTCGCGAGCGCGCGCGAAAAAGGCCTCGTCCTGTCCAGACCTGAGCGCGTTGAAACTGTTGCGGGAAAAGGAATTATTGCGGATTCAGGATCCATCGCGGTGGGGAATGCCGCTCTGGCCGAATCGCTCGACATTTCGCTTTCGAATCAGGCACCCTATCTTTTCAATGAGGCCGCGCGCCTCGCCGGCGAAGGTAAAACGCCGATGTTCGTGCTTCAGAACGCAGCGCCGATAGGGCTCATCGCCGTGGCAGACCAGTCCAGGGCCGAATCGCGCGCGGTAGTCGCCGCGCTTAAAAAACTTGGCATCGATGTCGCAATGGTGACGGGAGACAGTCGCACCACGGCGGACGCGATCGCCGCGCGCGTGGGCATCACCGAAGTGTATGCCGAGGTGCTGCCTTCCGAAAAAGCATCCATCGTGAAACGCATTCAGGCCTCAGGACGAAAAATTGCCATGGTCGGAGACGGTATCAACGACGCGCCGGCACTTGCGCAGGCGGATGTAGGGATCGCCGTGGCAACCGGCACTGACATCGCGATGGAGAGCGCTGATATTGTGCTCATGCACAATAACCTCGACGACGTCGCGACCGCGATACACCTGTCGCGTCAGGTGATCAAAAACATACGGCAGAATCTCTTCTGGGCTTTTGGATATAACGTACTCGGCATCCCCATCGCCGCAGGAATCCTGTACATATTTGGCGGTCCCCTGCTGTCGCCCATGTTTGCGGCCGCCGCGATGTCCCTGAGTTCGGTCTCTGTCGTGACCAATGCGCTGAGGCTCAAGGGATATCGAAAACCCCAGGGCTTCGGCGAGCAAACAGCTTTATGATTGCAAGTATATTGTGCGAGAGGCGGCGCTTTTTGTCTCCCGCGACAAAAATTTATATAATAAGAGAGAAGGAGAACGAACCATGAAAAAACTTTTGAAAATAGAAGGCATGAGCTGCGGCCACTGTGTAATGCACGTCCAGTCGGCGCTTGAAGATATTCCCGGCGTAAAATCCGCCAAGGTTGATCTTCTGGAGCGTCAGGCCCTTGTCGAGGGCGACGCTCTGGACGACCAGGCCCTTTGCGCCGCGGTTGCCGATGCCGGTTACCGCGTGCTGCAGATCATCCCATAAAAAAGAGCTGCCGAACGATCGGCAGCTCTTTTACACTCCGCTATTCCAACAAATTTTCAATGCGGCACATCCTTAAGCCGAATGAGCTCGGGCTGCGAGGTTTCACCTTCCGTAGCCTTCAGTTCTTCAAGGATTTCACGCCCGCGCCTTGAAAGCCGCGCAGGTACTTTAACAAAAACTTTTATATAGAGATCGCCGCGTCTGTTGCCGGAAACAGGTACTCCTTCGTCACGGATCCTCAGGAGCTTGCCGTTTTGCGTGCCAGCCGGTATCTGTACCGACAACTTGCGTCCTTCCAGAGTGCCAATGACAATCTCGCCGCCAAGCACGGCGGTCACAAAATCGACATAGACCGCGCAATAGAGATCGTCATCCTGTCGCTCAAAAACATCATGCGGGCGAACATGAATGAACACGTGCAGATCGCCTGCGGGTCCGCCGTTGGCGCCCGCATTGCCCTGGCCGGGCACGATGACACGTTTTCCATCCTCAACGCCCGCGGGAATGGTGACACGGATTTTCTGTTTCTTCTTGACAACGCCGGCCCCACCGCAATCCGGGCATGGATTTTCGATGACGGTGCCTTCGCCGTGACAGACTGGACATGGCTGAGAAATTGCAAAAAAGCCCGAACTCCGGCGAACTTGTCCCGTGCCCTTGCACATCGAACACACTTTGCGGCCCTGACTGTCGCGCGAGCCCGTTCCACCGCATGTTTTGCAAACATCATCCTTGTTGTATGAAATTTCGATAGTGGTTCCGAAGATTGCTTTCTCAAATGGCAACTCTATGTCGTAGCGCAAATTGGCGCCATGATTAACATGTGTTCCGCCGCGTTGCTGTGCTCCCTCTCCAAAAAATGAACCAAAAATCGAAGAAAAATCCCCAAACCCGCTAAAAATATCCTCGAAATCGTGAAATACATGGGAATAATCCTGCTGGGAGGCACCACCCATTCCCTCAACGCCCGCAAAGCCAAATTGGTCGTATGCCTGACGCTTTTGATCATCTCCAAGCACTTCATATGCTTCGGTTGCTTCCTTGAATCTCTCTTCTGCTGTTTTGTCGCCCGGATTTTTATCGGGATGATACTGAATCGCGAGTCTCCGGTAGGCTTTTTTGATCTCGTCTTTCGTGGCGGTTTTAGGTACACCGAGCACTTCGTAATAATCGCGTTTAGCCACTTCCGACCACCCTCTCAATGAGCAAAAAAGCGGCTGGACAAAGGCTCAGCCGCCCTATTGCACAATCTATATTATTTATCGTCGTCGACTACTTTGTAATTGACATCATCGGCATTTTGACCCTGGTCGTTCGACTCGCCAGAAGAAGAAGCCTCGCCTTCGGCGCCGCCCGTGGCACCACTTGCACCGCCGGCCGTTCCACCGGCCGCTTCACCGCCCTGTGCCGAGGCATGGCGATACAACTCCTCCGAAAGCTTATAGGAAGCCTGCTTGAGCACTTCGGTCTTCTGCTTGATGATCTCGGTATCCTTGCCCTCCATGGCCGACTTGAGATCTTTGATCGCACTTTCAACCGCAGTCTTCTCTTTGGCTCCAATTTTATCGCCGACTTCTTTTAGCGATTTCTCCGTGGTGTAGATAAGCGAATCGGCTTCGTTGCGCGCGTCGATGCGCTCGCGCTCGCGCTTGTCCTCTTCAGCGTGGGCCTCGGCTTCCTTGACCATGCGGTCAATTTCGGTATCGTTGAGCCCGCTCGATGCCTCGATGCGGATCTTCTGCTCCTTGCCGGTGCCGAGGTCCTTTGCCGATACGTGGACAATACCGTTCGCGTCGATATCGAAGGTCACTTCGATCTGGGGTATGCCCCGCGGCGAGGGCGGAATGCCTACAAGGTCAAACCTGCCAAGTGTCCGGTTCTGGGTCGCCATTTCGCGCTCACCCTGAAGGACATGTATGGATACTGCCGTCTGCCCGTCCGCCGCTGTCGAGAAAATCTGGCTCTTGCGGCAGGGAATTGTGGTATTGCGCGGGATGAGCCGGGTGAACACGCCACCCAGCGTCTCGATACCGAGCGAAAGCGGGGTCACATCGAGAAGAAGCACATCTTTGACTTCTCCGCCGAGAATGCCGCCCTGAATGGCCGCGCCAATGGCGACCGCCTCATCCGGGTTGACACCCTTGGAAGGCTCTTTGCCGAAAATCTCGCGCACCATCTGCTGGACGCGCGGGGTGCGGGTCATGCCGCCGACGAGGATAACTTCGTCGATCTGCGCCGCGGTGAGTCCGGCGTCGGCGAGAGCCTTCATGCACGGCTCGCGGGTGCGATCGATGAGGTTCATGCACATCTGCTCAAAGCGCGCCCTGGTGAGGGTTTTCTGCAGGTGCTTGGGTCCGCTTGCATCCGCGGTGATGAATGGCAGATTGATCTCGGTCTGCTGCATATTGGAGAGTTCGATCTTTGCCTTCTCTGAAGCTTCGCGGAGCCGCTGAAGCGCCATGCGGTCCTGCGAAAGATCGATGCCCGTATCATTCTTGAATTCCTCGACAAGCCAATTCATGACGCGGCGGTCGAAATCGTCGCCGCCGAGGTGCGTATCGCCATTGGTCGACTTGACTTCAAAGACACCTTCGCCCAGCTCAAGGATGGAGATATCGAAGGTACCGCCGCCGAGGTCGTACACAGCAATGGTCTTCTCTTTTTTCTGATCCTTGTTGAAGCCATATGCAAGGCTTGCCGCGGTCGGCTCGTTGATGATGCGCTTGACCTCAAGCCCGGAGATACGGCCGGCGTCCTTGGTCGCCTGGCGCTGGGAATCGTTGAAATACGCCGGAACGGTGATGACAGCCTCGGTTACGGCCTCGCCAAGATAATCCTCGGCAGTTTTCTTCATCTTCTGCAGAATGAAGGCACTGATTTCCTGCGGGCTGTAGAGTTTGCCACCGGCCTCGACGCGCACATCATTGCCATTATCGACGACTTTATATGGGACCAGCTTGGTCTCATTGAGAACTTCGCCGAAACGGCGTCCCATGAATCGCTTTATGGAGAAAACGGTGTTTTCCGCATTAGTGATCATCTGGTTCTTGGCAGGCTGGCCGACGACGCGTTCTCCCTTTGCAGTAAAACCAACAATGGACGGCGTTGTCCGCTGACCTTCAGAATTGGCAATAACAATAGGTTCCCCACCCTCCATCACCGCGACGCAGGAATTGGTCGTTCCCAAATCAATGCCGATAATCCTTCCCATATTCTTTTCTCCTTATCTCTTTACCTATTTAAATTACTAAAATTATCTGCCTCAAAGCAAATCAATCATGTGACCCTTATGAAGCATTGTCCTCGGAGGCACTTTCGTCGGACGAAGCGTTCTGCTCATCCGCCGGCGTTTCAGTGCTCTGGGATGCCGCACCGTTCTGATTTGCAGGCATGGTCACTTTTACTTTTGCAGTGCGGACGACACGATCGTGCAGCTTATAACCAGGCATAAATTCCTGGGTAACTGTTGGCTCCGGTACATCGCCCTGATCCGAGAACATCGCTTCGTGCAAACGCGGATCGAAAACGCCACCATTGGATTCGTACCGCGAAAGGCCATATTTGTTCGAAAGCGTATCATAGAGCCTTTTCTGAATGAGGCGAATGCCGTCGACGACTTTTGACGCGTCATTCTGATGCTGTGCGACAGCCTCAAGCGACCGATCGAAATCATCGAGCACCGGAATAAGATCATTAAGAAGCGTGGAGACCGCATATTGCTGAAATTCTTCTTTTTCCTTGACAACCCGCTTTCTGAAATTGACCTGTTCGGCAAGGGTGCGCAAATATTTATCATTCAGCTCTGCAAACTGCGTTTTGAGCAATTCAATCTCCGTTTTGGCCGCCGCAAGCTGGGCCTCCGGAGTGTTCACCGCACCAGGATGGTTTCCCTGCTGCTCTTCTGCGCCTGGCTGTACCTCGACCTCGGGAACCAAGGGCTGGCTCTCCTGGTTTTGAGTCTGTTCGTTTTCCGGCTTCATCTCATTTGATGATTGGCCCTGTTCATGTTTATGCTTGGACATTCCTCACCCTGTCATGGAAAATTGAATCTGTGATTTTGTATGTTGAAAATACTAATGAAACTTATTGATCGTCAATATAAATGTTTCAATCTATTGCACTGTTTTCAAAGAATGCCAGAATCCGGCAAACCTGCAGACCAACTTCTGGCGGATTATGAATCAATGCTCAATGTACCATTTCTTCGACATCACCGCTTCCGGGCATGGCGATCGCATCTCCCTCCGGCAAGAGTCTGCACGCGTCTATCGCAAACGATACCCGAATGGGGTCGCCTTTCTTGGGCAGCACAAGCTGGGAGTTGTTGAAACGATCCATGAACATGAATGTTTCACCGAATTTCATGACAAAACGCACGGTGGAACCAAGAAATTTCACCATTTCGACAGTACCGGCAATAGTGTTGACATCCGGATATGATCCGGCATCGGCATCCCTCGCCACCGAAAGAGCTTCCGGCCTGACAGTAAGTTTGACTTTCTTCCCTTCAAGCCCTCTCAAATCACTCACTGTTCTCACCATGGTACCATTCAGTTCCACCGTTCCACGAGCAGCGTCAACGACAGGCCCCTCCAGAAGATTGAGCGTTCCAATAAATGAGGCAACATAGCTTGTCGCCGGGTTATTATAGATTTCAAACGGCGTTCCAGTTTGTTCGATTCTGCCATTGCGCATGACTGCGATCCGGTCCGAGATAGACATCGCCTCTTCCTGATCATGCGTCACGTAAATGGTTGTAATACCAAGTTCTTGCTGAATGTTTCGTATATCATCGCGCAACTGTACCCTGATCTTGGCATCAAGCGCCGAAAGCGGTTCATCGAGCAACAGCGCTTTCGGACGCACCGCAATTGCCCTGGCCAGAGCAACCCTCTGCTGCTGCCCCCCAGACAACTGATGGGGATATCGATCCCCATAACTTTCCATGTGGATGAGGGCAAGCATTTCATCCACCCGCTTATGAATTTCCTGCTTGGTAATTTTTGCGATTTTCAGGCCGAATGCAATGTTTTTTCTGACAGTCATATTTGGAAACAAAGCATAATTCTGGAATACCATACCAAGATTCCGTTTGGCCGGCGGTACTCTCGATACATCTTTACCTTCGATCAGAATCTGTCCGGCGGTTGGTATTTCAAATCCCGCTATCATTCTCAGCGTAGTAGTTTTGCCACACCCCGATCCCCCAAGAAAGGAAAGAAAACTACCTTCTTCCACAGAAAGTGAAAGATTTTTAATGACTGTATTGTTTCCAAAACTTTTCGTAACTTCATGAAGCTCAATGAATCCCATGGCAGAAACTCCTGTTCGCATTAATGCAAGCCGCCAATTTCAGATTTGGCCCCCGGAATCCCGTGGCTCAAGAACTGAATGAGGCTAATGGATCCCCAGGTCATCATGAAACTCAAAATAGCAAGCGCAGCCGGCTCATAGGCCAAATCCCTTCCAACATGCGCCATATAGGGACCAAATGCGGGCCACGCCAGAAGCACCGCCAGTGTGAGTTCGCCAATCACCGTCGCAAAGGTCAGAAAAGTTGCAGAAAGGAGTGCGGTCCTGAGGTTAGGAAGAATTATTTTAAAAAGAATGCTCAACCATCCCGCGCCGAGACTTTGCGCGGCCTCGGTGAGCACTTTCAGATCCATCGACGTAAGCCCTGTGTCTATTGACCGATAAATATAGGGAAAAGAAATGACGACATATCCCGCCACGAGCAGCGCGGGGCTGGAAACAAGGGTGAGGGGAGGATTGGCATAGAATTTTATCAGACCAAATGCCAGTACCACGGGAGGAATCACAAAAGGCATCAAAGAAAATAGTTCGATAATCGGTTTTGCCTTTGGTATCTTGAGATTGATCAGAATGGCAGTCGGCACAATCAGCACCAGCCCGACTATAATTGTGTATACCGACATTTGCAGAGAAAACAAAAAAGACTGCAGGAATTTTGGATCAGCAAACACATGCTGGTACGCAACAAAACTCAGCACACCTTTCTTGCCTCTGAGAGAGAACAGAAAGGTCGAAATCAGAGGAATGAAAAAATACAGAAGTCCCAGGATCAGCCAGAACCATGACATTGCTTTCCGAGTTGCAGTACCATTCTTCATTTCATCCACCTCGATGCAATTTTCTGAAGCCAGGAATACGCAAGAATGGCAAGCGTCATGATGAAAACCATGCCAAGGGCAAGCGCATATCCCAAATTCGGATCATGAAGAACATCACCTCTTATCTGTGCACCAATCAAAATCGGCACGATATTGATGAGTCCACCGGTAAGAGAGAATGCTGTGGCATATGCTCCAAAAGCATTGCCGAAGAGCAAAATGAATGAAGCCAGCAGCGATGGAAGCAAGACAGGGATGCCAATATGCAACCAGTATTGCAGCGGAGAAGCTCCCAGATTTTCAGACGCTTCTCTCCATTCTTTTTTCATATTGTCGAGTGCTGGCTGGATTATGAGCACCATCAGAGGTATCTGGAAATAAATATAGGTCAGGGCCAGACCCCAGAAACTATAGAGATTGAAACCCGATGCATAGAGGTCGATTCCCAGAACCGTCCGCAAAAAGACGGTGACCAATCCCATTCGCCCCAGCGTTGAAATAAACGCAAAGGCCAGCGGAACACCGGCAAAGTTCGAAGCAACGCCGGAAAATGTAGACATGAAGGAGCGGGTTCCCTTCGGGAGCCCTCCCAAACAAATGCCATATGCAATGAAAAAGCCCAACAGTCCGCCCCCCAATGCGGTAGTAAAGCTAAGCCGTATGGTAACCACATAGGAACTGATGATATTGGGCCTGAATAGTTTCGAGAAATTGACAAGAGAAAAATGGCCATCGTTCCTCTGGAAAGCCCCAATGAGCAGCGAGCCGGCAGGAATAATCATGAATGCAAAAATGAACACGAAGAAAGGAATAAGACCAAGCCATGCTTTAGATTTTGAGCGTGGGGCAGCATGTACGAGGAGGGCGCCGCCAGCCTTCTCGGGAGATGCGGCGCCCTTTCTACCAAACCGCTCCTTTTGCAAGGAGTCTCTCATTATTTTACTTCTTCATGACTTCTACGCGGACAATCTGATCCCATTGTTCTGCAATGTATTTCTTGGCGGTATCCTGCTGCTCGATGGTTGGGAAAACCGCCTTCTCATACGCAGAAGAGGGGGGCAATTTCGCGACAAGATCAGCCGGAATCTTGTTCCGCTTCGCAAGATCATTGAATCGGACGGGGTGTCCATACCCTTTCAGCCACAGAATCTGACCTTCGTCAGAATAGAGGAATTCCATCCAGAGACGGGCCGCGTTCGGGTGCGGCGCATAAGCGCTGATCGCCTGGACGTAGACGCCGGCGATTACGCCTGTCTCGGGGATGATGACCGCGACATTGGGGTTGCCATTGCTCTTGTCGCGATTCGAAAGCGCATTGTAATCCCAACGAACCGTTATTGGTGTTTCTCCAGAAGCAACAGTTCCCGGCACTGCAATGAGCGGTACGAAATTACCGGCTTTGTTCATCTTGTCAAAGAATTTGAGCCCAGGCTCCATGTTGGCGAGGCTTCCGCCCTGCGAGAGTGACGCCGCGATAATTGTCATGATTGCCTGGTTTGAAGTGCGTGGATCACCGGAAAGAGCAAATTTGCCCTTGTATTCCGGCTTCAGAAGGTCTGGCCAATCTTTGGGCAGGTTTTTGATGATATCGGCATTCACCTCGAATGCGAGAACGCCATAGTAATCCCCATACCAGTAACCGTCACTGTCTTTTACTTCATTGGGGATGGTATTCCATGTCTGCACTTTGTATGGTGTGATGAGGCCTTCCTGTTTTGCGAGCGGCCCGAATGACAAACCGACATCAATGACATCGGGTGCCTGTGGACCTTTGTTGTTCTTGTTGGCGCGGATTGCTTCAAGCTCTTCGCCGGAAGAACCTTCCGGATTGAGCTCGTTCACTTTTATGCCATATTTCTTGGAGAAAGTATCGATAAGCTCTCCATAATTCACCCAATCGCGCGGAAGCGCGATTACGGTAAGCTGGCCTTCTTTCTTGGCCGCAGTGATCAGTTCACTCAGGTCCTTTGTTGAAGTCCCCTGCGCAAAGGCCATCGATACGGAAAGCAATGCGATGATGAGCACAATGCCTAGTTTTTTCATACAACCTCCTTTGAAAGACCGAGATGGTTCGGAAACGCCGAACGGTATTTATTATACTACGTTTTTTTAATGTATAGAGAATAATTCATGTTTTCTCTATGAAATGCCACGGATCGATATGAACAAGTTCATGCGGACACATCCCCTCAGCCTTGACTTTCGCGCAAAGTGCTTTACATTTATGTAGAGGAGGATGAGCATTGCAAATACAACAACGGCCGGTCCTCGCGCAGCAGCAGCAGCTTAAACTCAGTCCTCGCATGCTTCAGGCCATCCGCCTTCTCGCACTCCCCCTGCAAGAACTTACTGAACAGATCCATCAGGAACTCGAAGAAAATCCTGCCCTCGAACTGCTTTCCGACTCAGGCGAAGTGTCGCTCGATGTCATGGAGGCAAGCATCGACACAATAAAAGACAGCGACGACAATCTTCGCGAAGCCGAATATTCGGATGACGCATTCGGGTTCAATGGTGAAGAAAACGATCGCAGCGCCATCATAGAACAGACCATTGCCACCGAAGAATCGTTGCAGGATCATCTTTTAGGCCAGCTCGGTCTCTTGTCGCTCAGAGAAGAAGAACGCAGAATCGCCGAGCGGATCATTCAAAATACTGACGAAAACGGTTTTCACCTTTCGTCCCCGAGCGAAGTATGCGCCAATTGCGATGAGGAAACCCTCGCACGCATTCTTTCTCTTCTGCAAAGGCTCGATCCGCCGGGCACCTGCACCTCCGATTATCGTGAAAGCCTTATTGTGCAAGCGGAAATTGCCTCCAACGCGCCTCCGAAAACCATCGAGGTTCTTTCACGGCATTTTGAAAACCTTCAGTCGCGCAATCACGGCACAATAAAAAAGGCTCTGGGCCTCGACGATCGCCAGCTCGATCGTATCATCGAGTTTATAAAAACCCTCAATCCATACCCGGGGCGCATATTCTCAAAGGCCCGGCCCCGCTACATCGTGCCCGACCTGGCAATGTGGCTTGAAGACGGCGAGATCAAAGTACGCCTGAATGACGAAACTGTTCCGAAACTCGGCATAAATCGGCTATATACAGAACTTGCCGCGCGTTCGACCCGCGGAGAGGCTGAAAAATTCGCCCGCGAAAGAGTCGAAAACGCACATTTTTTCATCAACAGCATAAAAAAGCGCAATGAAACGCTTCTAAAGACCGCTTTCGCCATTGCCGAGGCACAAAAGGACTTCTTCACCGCAGGGCCGAAGTCGCTCAAGCCTCTCGCCCTCAAAGAAATCGCGGAAAAAATCGGGGTTCATGAAGCGACGGTGTCGCGCGTTGTGAATGGCAAGTATGTGCAGACCGACTGGGGCACTTTCGAACTGCGCCGTTTTTTCACCAATGCCGTAAATCCGGAAAACGGCGAAAACATCTCCAAGGAGGGGGCAAAAGCGGAAGTTTTACAGATTATCGGCGAGCTCGAATCAAAAGGAGAAAAAATCTCCGATCGCATCATTGCGGAAACCCTCGCCCGACGAGGCATCAATGTCGCCCGCCGGACGGTGGCAAAATATCGCAGCGAACTCGGGAAATAGCCGAGCAGGCTGTCCATTCGCAAGGCCTGGCCCTTGCGTCAATATTTTTTCGGGAGGTCAGTATGAATATCGACGTTCGTTCCGTGCATTTCGATCTTAGCGATCAGAGCAGGCAGTATTTAAACACGAAAATCAGCCGGATCGATTACGCAAAGGACATGATCGTCGATCTCCTTTTTGTTTTTACCAAAGACGCTGGGCGGTTTCGCCTTGAAGTGACCGCCAACTTCCGATGGGGTAAACAGGCGCACATAGTCGAAACCTCACAGGAACTCAATCCGGGGATCGATGTGCTTATTGACAAGCTCGAACAAAAAATTGTCAAGGAAAAAGAAAAAATTCAAGAAAAAAAATAATGAAACATAAATAGACAGCGGCGGTTCTTCATGCAGCAGAGGGCCTGAAAAAACCAGATTGGGCATAGGGCCTTTCCGGACTGCCTTTGCAGCCGGCAGAGAACCGCCGTTTTTTATTCGATTTACCACCTTACCGAAATGATGTAAGATACTTTTGTGAAAGAACAAGAACCGGTCAATTTTACCGTCCTCGATCTTCTCAGCCTCGAACTTAAAGAGCAGAACGATCTCAAGCTCCGTTGCGTCGCCGGCAGAGCGGGCCTTAACCGCGAAATCACCGTGCCCGATCTTAACCGCCCCGGCCTTGCGCTCGCGGGATTTTACGATTCCTTCGCGTGGGAAAGGCTGCAGATTTTCGGAAGAGGCGAAAACGCGTACATCAACAAAATTGAAGCCGATGGCGTCGCTGAGCAGATCTATGAAAAGCTCTTCTCTTATCAAATCCCTTGCTGTATTTTTACCAACAATATCGAGCCTACCACGAATTTTTCCGCAGCCGCGGACGCAGCCGGCTGTCCTCTCCTTATCACCGAATTGAGTTCAGTGGAATTCACGATTCGCGTCATCCGGATTCTGCACGATATTTTCGCGCCCAAAATCATCATGCACGGTGTGCTCGTCGAAGTGTTCGGCATTGGAATACTACTCGTCGGGGATTCAGGCGTGGGAAAAAGCGAGACGGCGCTTGCCCTGATTGAGCGGGGCCACAGGCTCGTTGCAGACGATGTTGTTGAAATTCGGTGCCTGAACGGCACTCTGCTCATGGGCCAGGGAACAAACAAGGTCATCGGCCACCATATGGAGATCCGCGGTCTTGGCATAATCAATGTGACACATCTTTTCGGCGTCGGCGCGATCCGCGATAAAAAGCAAATTCAGCTCGTCATCCAGCTCGAGGACTGGGACCCCAACAAAGTCTATGACCGCATCGGCATAGATGAGCTGACCATGGAGATACTCGAGGTGAAAGTGCCGAAGCTCGAAATTCCCGTCAAACCGGGACGCAATATCCCCATCATTATCGAGACGGCGGCAATGAACGAGCGGCTCAAAAAAATGGGGTACCATAGCGCGCGGGAATTCAATCAGAATATCTTGCGCTGGCTCGAAAGCGAAAGCGCGCGAACCATGTATTTCTCCCGCGATGATTATTGAGCCTAACCAGAGAGGCTAAGCTTACAGCTCAGCCTCTCTGGTTTACCTCATTGAACGCAGCTGAATTTCCAGAGTATTATGGTTTTACTGGAGCCCATATGGTAGAGCTTGAAACGACTATAAAAAATCGTGCCGGCATTCATGCCCGTCCCTCGGCGCTTATCGCCCAAACCGCAATTAAATTCGCCTCCCGCGTTTATCTCGAAAAAGCGGGCAACCGCATCAACGCAAAATCTATCATGGGCATTATCACGCTCGCCGCGAGTTTTGGCACGAAAATCAAAATCATCGCGGACGGTCCCGACGAGCAAAGGGCCGCAGACACCATCAAAGCGCTCTTCGAATCGGGCTTCAACGAAGAACTTGGTTAAAAAGGGCTTGCACACATCTGCAAACTATGCTGTATACTATACATGAGCATAGGAGCCCATATTGAAAGACCTCACTGCACGCCAGAAAGAAATCCTCGGTTTTATTCACGAATACATTCAAACGAACAATTATCCGCCTACGGTGAGGGAAACGGCGCGCGCATTCTCCATTTCGGTCAAAGGTGCCTATGATCACCTCAAAGCCCTCGAAAAAAAAGGATGCATCAAAACATCAGAAAAACGCTCCCGCTCGATCGAGCTTGTGGCGCCGCCCGAGGACGATACGCCTGTCGTCCAAATCCCTCTGTTGGGCGAAATCGCCGCGGGGAAGCCCATCTTCGCGGACGAGAATTTTGAGCGGACCATCTTGGTCCCGGCGGATATCGTCGCGAACCGGGTGCCGCATTTCGCGCTCCATGTAAAGGGCGACAGCATGATCGACGCGGGTATCCTTTCGGGCGATATCGCCATCATCGAGCGGTCGGAAACGGCCAAAAACGGCGACATCGTCGTCGCCCTCCTCGAGGAAAACGTCACGCTCAAGCGCTTTTACATCGAAAACAACCGCTTCAGGCTTCAGGCCGAAAACCCCCGCTATGCGCCGATTTATACACAGGATCTGAGAATCCTCGGCAGACTTCGCGGCATCTACAGGAGCTACTGAACTCATGGCCGGGCCGCGCATGCCTCCCGTATGGATTCTCGCAGGGCCGGAAATCGGGCTCAAGGAAGCGTTTGTCGCCGACATCGTAAAAAAAGTGCGCGACCTCGGCGGGGACGAACCTGAAATTCACCGCCTGTACGCGGGCGACGCTTCACCTTCGGACGCAATTTCGCTTCTGCGGAACAGCTCGCTTTTCGCGTCATGGGTCATCGTCGAATTCCGCAACGTGGACCAGATAAGCCAAAAAGCGGATATTGACGCCCTAGCACGCTATTGCGGCGCGCCCGCGGAACAGACCGTCCTTCTCCTTGAGACCGAAGGATACTCAGCGCCCAAAGCAATCGAAAAAACAGTGCCGTCCGCGTGCCGCAAGACCTTCTTCGAACTCTTCGAAAACGAGCTCGCCGGCTGGGTGCGGCGTGAGCTTGGGCAGTCGGAGCTCAGCCTCGACGGCGAGGCGCTCGAATCTCTCCTCGAACTTGTGCCTCACGACACCGCATCGCTTAAAGCCGCCTGCCTCATCTTAAATTCGAGTTTTCCCGCTGGCAGCGCACTTTCCGCCGAAAATGTCGAGGCTGCCATTTTGCGCTCCAAGCCGGAGGATGCCTTCACGCTCTTCGAAAAAATCGGGCAGGGCGAGCTTTCGCTTTCGCTCGAGGTACTCGACACTGTCCTCGATTCGCGGCGCGGCGACGCGAATCAGATCATCGCCGCCCTCGTATGGAGCTTCAGAAGACTTCAGCGCATAGGCGACGCCGTCGCGCACGGAGAACGCTTCGAAGATGCGTGCCCGCGCGAAGGTGCCCGCTCGAAAACCGTGCAACGCCAGCTCCGCGCCGCGCTTCAACACTATAAACCCGAAGATTGCAGGCGCATCATTCTCGCGCTCTCCGAAACCGAAGCGGCCACCCGCGGACCTTTGGGCTCTGCCTTCGACCGCCAATTGCTGCACCTGCTCATAACCTCTATAATCACCGAAAAAGGACGGGGACTTGCGATCGCCGGATGGAGCGAGCAGGGATTCTATCCGCAATTCACGATGTAGGACATTGTATGCCGCAGACAGTCAGGACGATTCAGGTTGGCGAACGGACGATCATACTCGTCGGCACCGCCCACATTTCAAAAGAGAGCATCGAAGAAGCCAAGGAAACCATTCGCCAGGAACAGCCCCAGCGCGTATGCGTCGAGATCGACATGGGGCGTTACCAGTCGATCCAGCAGGACAGCCGCTGGCAAGACCTCGACATTATCAAAGTGCTCAAAGAAAAAAAAGGCTTTTTGCTGCTCGCCAATCTCGCGCTCGCCGGTTTCCAGAAACGTCTTGGCGCGGACCTTGGCACAAAACCCGGCGAAGAGATGATGGCGGCGATCCAGACGGCCGAAGAGATGGGCATCCCCTGGTCCGCAATCGACCGCGAAATTCAGGTTACGCTCAGACGGGCATGGGCAAAATCCAACCTGTGGAATAAAGCGAAGCTGCTCGCGAGCCTCATCGAATCGGCCTTCTCGCGCGAAAAATTGAGTGAGGAAGACCTCGAAAAATTAAAAGAAGGCACCGAACTCGAACAGATGATGAACGAACTGGCCGATTTCATGCCTTCGGTCAAGGAAGTGCTCATCGATGAGCGCGACCGCTATCTTGCCACGCAGATTTTCTTGTCCACAGAGCGGAAAGTAGTGGCGGTAGTGGGCGCGGGCCACATGAATGGCATCGAGACCTGGCTTGAAAAGCTGGCGCGAGGCGAAGTCTCCCCCGATGTTTCGGATATAGAGAGCCTGCCCAAACCAGGCTGGTTCGCGAAATCGGCGGGATGGCTTATTCCCGCGCTCATCGTCGCCCTCATTGTGATCGGATTTTTTCGTTCTGGCACCCAGGCAAGCCTCACCATGATTCTGCGCTGGGTGCTGCTGAACGGATCGCTGTCCGCGCTCGGTTCGCTCCTGTGCTTGGCCCACCCCCTCACAATCCTCGGCTCGTTTGTGCTGGCCCCGGTCGCGACGCTGAATCCTGTGCTGGCGATTGGTCTCTTCGCGGCGGTCATCGAAGCACATTTCCGCAAGCCCACCGTGCGCGACGCCGAAACCCTCGCCGACGATGTGACGAGCATCAAGGGCTTCTATAAGAACCGCATCACACACATTCTGCTCGTATTTTTCTGTTCAAGCATCGGGGGAATGATCGGCAATTTCATCGCCCTGCCGGTTCTGGCGTCGAAGGCCATCGGCTAGGGTCTGCGCCCCTGAGCCGCCCCGGTACCGCGGTACGGCAGGCCGCTTCGCTTCAGCTCAGGGCGGCCTGCACCATCTCCGTCAGCGCCGGCATGAGTTGTTTCTTGCGCGAGAGTATGTCTTTCAATAGATAAATTCCCGGCTGCTGCACCGGATAGCTCAGATAGGGGTAGAACTCGCGCTCGGCATTGATATAGAGCAAACTTTCGAGCTTCGTGATATCCGTCGCCATGAGCGCCGCGACGTATGTCCCCGTCTCCGCGCGGATCCGCGCGAGGCCCTGAAGCACTTCTTCCTGGCGCGCAAGCAGTTCCTGCGAATTCGTAAGCTCGATCTGGCTCACGGTGAGCTTTTTCCCCTGCACTTCATATTCTTTGCGGTCCATTCGCAGGAGCTGGTCGATCGGAAGCCGCGCCGCGAGGGATGCCGATGCCATAATGTCGCGTCCCAAGTCCTCAATCGAAAGATCGGTAATGCTCGCAAGATAATCCGCCATCTCCCTGTCCGTGTCCGTCGTCGTCGCGGATTTCAGCACGAGCGTATCCGAGAGAATGCCGCAGAGCAGAACCGAAGCGATATTCCGGTCGAGCGGTGTCTTCGTCTCATGGTACATCGAAGTCACGATCGTGCTCGTCGAGCCAACCACCCGATTGATAAACATGATGGGGTATGTCGTGGAAAACGTCCCGATGCGGTGATGATCGATCACTTCGAGGATGCGGTAATTCTGAATGCCGTCGACAGCCTGCGTAAATTCATTGTGGTCCACCAGGATGAGCTCGATGTTCGGCTCCCTGATAAGATCCCCTTCGGTAAGGAGCCCCA
>Ga0209016_1001021_pt1 | contig 25831 bp, 25 predicted proteins | sample EPASupsiteSAE305_FD_187265 | JGI IMG/M metagenome (GOLD analysis project Ga0209016, IMG submission 187265) | Bioremediated contaminated groundwater microbial communities from EPA Superfund site, New Mexico - SAE3-05 (SPAdes) (version 2) | ecosystem: Environmental > Aquatic > Deep subsurface >...
TGGGCGAGTTCACTCATCAGGGCGAGCTGATCACCTTTGAGGTTCTGATTCGGGATTTCGCTCTGCATGACCCGGCCCTGGCCAAGATGAGCGAACTGGTCAAATACATCGATGTGCAGGAGGGCGCCTTGCCGGATGATGCCAACCTACTGAAAACGCTGCTCGATGGATTAATTGCCCTCACCGGTGATGATCACCAGTTGCTGGAACGCGCGCGACTCCTCTTTGACGCCCTCCATGCGGGTTATGCCAAAGCTGTCCAAGGAGAATCATTATGAACCCTACCACCCTGGTTGCTGCACCACCCGATACCACCCTCATGCGCTCCCTGTTCTCCATCGGCTTCCTGGCCCGGTTCTCCTATTCCCTGGCCAGAAATCCGGTGCTGCCGCTCTTTGCCGCCGCCCTGGGCGCAGGCCCCGAAGGCATCGGTTTGGCCGTCGGGATTTCCACGGTGACCGGCATCCTGTTCAAGATGCCCTCCGGAGCTCTCTCCGATGTCATCGGCCGCAGGCGTACCATGCTCGCCGGCCTAGTGGTTTTTGGCCTCATGCCATTTGCCTACTTGTTCATTACCGACTATGCGGCATTGGTGGTGGTTCGCTTCCTCCACGGTCTGGCCACCGCTATCTACGGTCCGGTGGCAATGGCGGTGGTGGCCGATATCGCCGGGGCACGCAAGGGCGAGATGCTGAGCTGGTTTTCTTCGGTCGGCATCGCAGGCACCCTTTTGGGGGCACCCATCGGTGGGTACCTGCTCTTTCTGCTCGGCGATGCACAGGCAGGTTTGAGCAGCTATCGCGCTGTTTTTCTCTGTAGCGCCCTGACCGGAGCGGCTGCCCTGGTCCTCGGATTCTTGACCTTGCGCAACGGCGACAAACCGGCCGAAGGCAAAAACTTGGCGGAACGATTCCACCTTTTTTCCCAAGGCATCCGCGAGGTAGTGGCCGACCGAAGGGTACTGATGACCTCTTCGATGGAAGGCATCCAGAATATGAGCATGGGCGCCCTGGAGGCTTTTCTGCCGGTGTATGCGGTCACCGTGGCTGAACTCAACGTCTTTCAGGCCGGTTTGATCTGGGGGGTGCAGATCGTGGTGACCCTGATCGCCAAACCACTGATGGGCAAGGTCTCTGACCGCTGGGGCCGCAGGCCGCTGATCGTGGCGGGTATGCTGCTCTGCGCCGTACCTTTTGCCCTCATTCCGTATCTCACCGGATTTGTTGCCCTGATGCTTGCCGGCATGGTCTTTGGTCTGGGCGAGGCCTTTGTCACCTCGTCCTCGGCTGCCCTGGTGGCCGATTTCTGCAAAGCCCGGCATTACGGGGCCGCCATGGGCACCTTCGGCACCATCTTCGATGTCGGCCATGCCGCAGGTCCAATCGTCACCGGGCTTTTGGTGGCGTCACTCGGCTATGGTCCGGCCTTTGCCATCGTCGCCACGCTGCTCTGCGCTTCGATCCCTTTATTTCTCATCACCGTGCGAGAAGAACCGCAAACGGAAAACTTGTAACCTCAACCCAAACCCAATCCACCAATACTCTTTAGGAGATACATCATGCCTCCCTACACAAAACACCTTGAAATTAGTCAGCAACGTACCGGCAACGACTACCAGCAGATGCACGATTGGCTGGACAACCATCCCGATCACAAGGCAGCTCGCCACGACTTGGCCGCGCTCGCTGAAAACAGAGCCTATGTCAAAGCAACCTGGGGCGAGGAAGCGGTCACCGAGTTCTTGCTCCACGTGGCCGAGGATCTGCTGATGAAGGATATCTCTATTCTCAAGAATGCGGGATGCCCCGATGATGCAGTGCAGCACAGCCTGGAAGTAGCGAGAAAGTGTTTGGAGATCGCCAGCCGAGTGAAGATTCCGGTGGACAAACACCTGCTCGCCCGGGGCGCTCTCTTCCATGACCTGGGCAAGGCCAAATCCCATGGCCTGGACCATGGCGAAATCGGCGCTCAGATGGCCGTGGAACTGGGCCTGGAAGAAGCAATCCGCCAGATCATCCTCAAGCACGTTCGCGCTGGCTTGACGGAGTCGGAAGCCAAGGAGTTCGGGCTGCCGGTGCGCAATTATACCCTGCGCACGCCGGAGGAGAAGATCGTCACCTATGCCGACTGGCTGGTTGATATCTATACCGACGGCATCGTCCCGGACGCGAATGAAGCCATGGCCGAGACGCAGTATGTCGAGATCGTCAACAGCTACGACAAATACAGCAAGACCCCAGCGACCAAGCAGCGCTTCCTCGCCCTGCACACCGAAATCCAGGGCTGGATGGCCTGAAAACAATGGCCCCGGAACAGTCATCTGTTCCGAGGCCGTCCGATACCGCAACCATGAATCCAGCAACTCGTGACATTGTCCTGCTCTTTTCCACCCGAATAACCAGGTTGTTCGCCTATGGCCTCATTTCGGTCGTTCTCGGGCTCTATCTCGCCTCCACCGGCCTGAGTGTCTCCGGGGTCGGGGCGATTCTCACTGCCACGCTCGCCGGCGATATCCTGGTTTCCCTCTGGGTGACGCTGGTTGCCGACCGGGTTGGCCGCAAGAATATGCTGCTGCTTGGAGCAGCCCTGATGATCCTAGCCGGCCTGGTCTTTCTCCTCACTACCGATCCGGTGTGGATCACCCTGGCCGCGATCATCGGCATTGTCAGTCCCAGCGGCGGCGAAATCGGTCCCTTTCTCTCCATCGAGCAGGCAGCGCTGTCGCAACTGATTCCGGATCACCGACGCACCCAGTTGTTTGGCTGGTACAACCTCGCTGGTTGCTTCGCCACTGCTGCCGGTGCCCTTGCCGGTGGCTGGTTGGCGCAGTTGCTCCAAGGATTAGGCTGGAGCGAGCTGGAAGCCTACCGCTCGATTATGGCCAGTTACGCGGCCTGCGGTCTAGTGCTCATCCTGCTCTTTGCCACCCTGTCGCCGCGTGCGGAGGTGGTTCCAGTGGCCGGCACCAGTGAAGGTGTTGCTCGCAAAACCATCGGCCTGCATCGCTCCAAAAAGGTAGTGTTCAAGCTCAGTTCGCTTTTTGCCCTGGATGCCTTTGCCGGTGGCTTCGTGGTCCAGAGTATGATCGCCTGGTGGCTGCATGTCCGTTACGGGGTTGACGTAGGGATACTCGGCACCCTGTTCTTCGGCGCCAATCTGCTTGCCGGGGTGTCGGCGCTGCTGGCGACCCGGCTTGCCGACCGGATAGGTCTGGTACGGACCATGGTTTATACCCACATCCCCTCGAATATCCTACTCTGCCTGGTACCGCTGATGCCGGACTTCTGGCTGGCTGTCGCCGTGCTGTTGCTCCGGGCTTGCATCTCGCAGATGGATGTGCCGGTCCGCGAGTCCTACACTATGACCGTGGTTGCCCCGGACGAACGGTCGGCGGCCTCGGGGATCACCACGGTGGCCCGCTCTGTCGGGGCAGCGGCCTCGCCGCTCCTGGCCGGCCTGTTCATGGCCAGCCCGCTGCTGTTTTCCGCCCCTTTCTTCGTCGCCGGAGGCCTGAAGATTATGTATGATGTGATTCTTTATAAGATGTTCAAGGATATAGAGGGATGAACCTAACCGGACAGTTCGATCCCGGTTTTTCCAGAGAAAGCTTTTCTTGGACGTCATCTTTCTGAAAGACCTTTATTCTCCGAAGGGGTGCCCCCATGCCATTGTTCAAAAAGTGGAAAACAGGTGATGCCTGTGAGTTGCTGCCGACCCTGGACGCCGAACAGACTGCCCGTTACCGGCGCTTTCGCCGGCTCCTTGATCATAACCGGACAGCTTTGGCATTACAGGCCGATCTGGAGCAAATTTACTATGACAACCGGCCGTTCGTGCCGCAGGTGGTGGAGAAAAAGAGCCGGCAACTGTTGCTGGAGGTCGACGGCATGGTCCATGCCCTCTCGGGAATGACCAAGAAGGATTACGAACCGCTGTTCGGCGTGCTGCGCAGTATCGAACGTTCGGTACAGGATGAATGGTCGGGGTTGCACCGGTACAGAACCGACGACCTAGTGTTGCCGCTCGCGCGTATCGGCCTGGAGCAGATGCCGGTGGTCGGAGCTAAGGCAGCCAATCTGGCCCACATAGGTGCCGAGTTGCATCTTCCGACACCCAACGGTTTCGCCATCACCACCGCCGCCTGCCAACATTTCCTTGGAGAAACCGGACTGAGCACGGAGATCGACACGCTTCTGGCAGAACTGGCCGATGATGATCCGGCCCAACTGGAAGCTGTCAGTCGACAAATTAGTGAACGAATTTTAGCCACCCCCTTGCCGAAGTTCATCCGGCAGGCTATAGCCGATGCGGCTGACATTTTCTCCTCGGAAGAGCGGTTGGCGGTCCGCAGTTCCGCCATTGGCGAGGACGGCGATATCTCCTTTGCCGGTCAGTACACCTCGGTTCTCAATGTAGCCGTTTCCGATGTTACGCGGGCCTATCAACAAGTCATCGCCAGTCTCTATTCCCCGAGCGCACTTTCCTACCGCATGCATCATGGTCTGGATGACCGGGAAACCCCCATGGGCGTTCTCGTCCTGGCCATGGTGCAACCGCAATACAGCGGCGTGCTCTACACCGCCAGCCCCACCGGCGATGACAGTGAAAGCATCAGGATCAGCGCCGTTGCCGGGCTTGGCGACCAACTGGTGGGGGGTGACGCCTCACCGGAACAGATGTTCCGGCTCGACAAGAAGACCCTTGCTGTGCTGGAAGCCAAAGGGATTGCGGGTTCAACTCCTCCCCAGTTCCTGGAGGAATTGGCCGGTTACGCCTTGCGCATGGAGGAGCACTATCAACGATCTCTCGATATCGAGTGGGCGGTGGATACTGCTGGACACCTGTTCATTCTTCAGGTTCGGCCATTGCTGATTTTGTCTGGCGAGGAACAGCAAAATAAACAGGAGATCGTGGACTACCCCGGCCATCCCGTGCTGCTTCAGGGTGGCAAATGTGCCGCCGGCGGCATGGTGACCGGACGAGTCCTGCTCAAAACACTCTCGACAACGGAAGGGGCCTCAGTTCCGGTCGAACCGGATACCATCCTCGTCGCCCGGACCGCTTCCACTTCTCTCACCCCCTGGGTGAGCAAAGTCCAGGGGATCATCACCGATATCGGCGGCACCGCCAGCCACTTGGCTTCAGTGGCCCGGGAATTTGGGGTTCCAGCCTTATTCGATACCCAAATCGCTACCACCACCCTCAAGGATGGCGATACCATCACCCTCTGGTCCAATCAGGGACGAGTGTATCAGGGAGCAGTGGAAGAACTGGTACAGGGGGCACGCCAGATCAAACGCCCGATCTTCAACAGCCCCGCCCATCTGCGTCTGCAGCGGTTGCTCGATCTGATTTCACCCCTCAATCTGACTGACCCCAATTCTGCTGATTTCTCCCCGGAAAAGTGCCGGACCGTCCATGACATTATCCGCTACTGCCATGAACACTCGGTCCGCCAGATGTTCAACCTCGGCGAGACCATCGGCCGCACCCGCAATGCGGTCCGGCTGAAGGTCAATATCCCGATCATGCTCTATGCCCTCGACATGGGCGGCGGACTGCGTCCCGGCTTGACCACCTGCGATGAAATCAATGCCCACGACGTGACCAGCGTGCCGTTCACCGCGCTCTGGCGTGGATTCAGCTACCCCGGCATCAACTGGACCAGCGCCGTTGCCGTAGGTGCCCAGGATTTCATGTCACTGATGGCGGCAGGGGTCAGGCCGCAGGACAACAGCCGGCTCGGAGGAGCGAGTTACGCCACACTCTCCGGAGATTACCTCAACCTGAACGTCCGTTTCGGCTACCATTTCGCCACAGTGGATGCCCTCTGCGGGGCCGACATCGAGCACAATTACGTCACCCTGAGCTTTGCCGGCGGCGCCGGGGCCTACCATGGCCGCTCGCTCCGCATCCAGTTTCTGGCTAACGTCCTGACCCGGCTAGGATTTGAGGTCACCATAAAGGGCGATCTGATCGAAGCCGCGCTTATGCGTCTCGATCAACCGGCCATGGAAACAGCGCTCGATCAGTTGGGCCGGCTGTTGGGCACCAGCCGTTTGCTCGACATGGCCTTGAAGACACCTGAGCAGGTCGTGCGGCTCACCGAGTCGTTCCTCCAGGGAAAATACGATTTTCTTGAGCCGGAACGGACGGATGCGCCCGCCAATTTCTTCTTAATTACGGGTGACTGGAAAAACAGTACCCCCGGCATGGAAGCCGGCATTCTCCAGGATGGTTCCCGTTTCGTCTCGTCGATCTCCATCGGCGTCACTCAAGCCATGGCCCGGTTCATGGGCAAGCGTTACCAGGAGTTTCTCGACAACGTCGAGGCCTACTGCTATTTTCCGCTGATCATCGCCAAGGAAAGCAACATGGGGGATGGGAGCGCTGAAGTTTGGGCTAAACCCTTGGCCGGTGCCATCGACCAAGCCGCTGGACTAGCCTTTGCCATCCGGGACTGGGCCAATTATTTCGTCTTCCGCATCAATGGACTGGAGGACAATGCCGTCTTGTTCGAGTTCAGAAACGGAAAACGTTTCGAGCGGCAGAGTGTCGAAATCCCCGTCCATCGCGATCAATGGCACCGACTACGCATCGAGACCCAAGGACAACAAATTCGCGCTTTTCTGAACGACCAGCAACTCTTGGAACACCAGGCTGAACGCAGTCTGACCGGTTATCTCGGTCTCTGGACCAAGGCGGATTCGGTAACCTTGTTTAAGGACCTGGCTATGCACCCTAAAAACGGGCAGACTCGCGCTCTCTCATAAACCAGGAAAAAATCATGGAAGAACCAGAAAAAGCTCCAACCCATGTCACCTTCAGCGAGGCTTTCCGGGTTTGGGCCAAGATTGGTTTCTTGAGTTTTGGGGGCCCGGCCGGGCAGATTGCCCTCATGCACCGGTTGCTGGTTGAGGAACGCAAATGGATCGGCAACGACCGCTTCCTCCACGCCCTCAACTATTGCCATCTCCTTCCCGGGCCCGAGGCCCAGCAACTGGCCACCTACATCGGCTGGCTGCTCCACGGGACCAGGGGTGGATTGGCGGCTGGCATCCTGTTCGTTGTTCCCGGAATGCTGACGGTCCTTGCCCTGACTCTACTCTATGCTGGTTTCCAAAAGGTGGCAGCAGTGCAGGCCTTGTTTTACGGTTTGAAACCAGCGGTACTGGCGGTTGTAATCATGGCGGTTTTTCGCATCGCCGCCAAGGCGCTCAAGACGCCCTACCTCATACTGCTGGCAGGCTTGGCCTTCATCGCCATGTGTTTCTACCAGGCCCCTTTCCCTCTGGTCATCGTCTGCGCTGGTCTTCTCGGCTATCTGGGTATGAGCTTCTGTCCGCAACGACTTGGCGATCGCTGTCCCCAATGGATTTGCGGTGATACTACTATCAAGCAGACCGAGGATGAGGGAGGGATTATCGACATTTTGCTCGCCAAGGACAGCCAAGGCCGGTTCACACCGACATTCGCCCGCAGCCTCAAGGTCTTGGCCATCTGGGGAATGGTCTGGCTTGGGCCGGTGCTGCTGCTTCTGCTGTTCCTGGGGCCCGAGCATGTATACACCAACATCGCGCTCTTCTTCAGCAAAATGGCCACGGTTACCTTTGGTGGCGCCTATGCGGTCCTGGCCTACGTGGCCCAGGAGGCGGTAAGCGGTTATGGCTGGCTGCATCCGGGGGAGATGCTCGATGGTCTGGCCTTGGCTGAAACTACACCCGGGCCATTAATCCAGGTGGTGCAGTTCGTCGGTTTTCTTGCCGCCTTCCGCGATCCGGGCATACTAAACCCATACATCGCTGGTACCTTTGGCGCCCTGCTCACCGTCTGGGTGACCTTTGCCCCCTGCTTTCTCTGGATCTTCCTCGGCGCGCCCTATGTGGAACAACTCCGTCACAACCGGCTGCTCAATGGTGCCCTGTCCGGCATCACCGCCGCCGTGGTCGGGGTGGTGCTCAACTTGTCGATCTGGTTCGGCATCAACGCCCTCTTCGCTCGCACCATTCCGGTCCATGTGCTCGGGGCGGTGCTTCCAGTGCCGGACTTGGCCACCGCCGACTGGTTCGGCCTGTTGCTGGCCGGCCTGTCCTTTCTGGCCATGAAATATGGTAAACTCGGCATGATCACAGTTCTGGTCGTCTGTTCCGGCCTGGGCTTTCTCTGGAAATTGTTTGTATAAGGAGGGACACGATGAACAAGAGCCTATCCCCTGAAGAATTGGCAGGGTTGCTTGCTCCCGGCGGCAACGTCACTCTGCTCGATGTTCGGCGTAAGGATGATTATGACAAAGCCCCGCAGACTATCGCCAATGCCGAGTGGAAAAATCCGGCCGAGATCGACCAATGGCTACCGACCATGCCCGTGGACAAGGAAGTGGTCATTTACTGCGTGCGTGGCGGCTCGGTCAGCCAGTCGGTTCAGCAACAGCTGGCTGACAATGGCATCAAAGCCCGCTATGTGGAAGGAGGGCTGGAGGCACTGAACAAGACAAGTCAAGTCTGAGTTTTTTTCAGAAACCTATTTTTAGAACTTATCCGTAAATAAAAATTTAAATTATCCATGTTTCATGCTACTCTTTTGCAACCAATTCAAACAGATTGCGGAGGAGATATGCCAAAGATTCAATCATGGGAAGTATCCGACTCGTTTTGGGAACGAGTTGCACCACTCATTCCATCGACTGAGCGTGAGCCAGGCCGGGACTACAAACGAGAATCCGGGGGCGGTAGGAAGCCTCTGCCCCCACGACAGGTTTTCGAAGCCATCCTGTTTGTCCTGCGAACCGGTTGCCAATGGAAAGCACTTCCCAAAGAGCGGTTTGGTAGTGCCAGCGCCATCCATGCCCACTTTATGCGCTGGATGCGGGCCGGATTCTTCATTGCCCTCTGGCGGGCAGGTCTTGCCGAATATGACGACATGATGGGGATCGCCTGGAGTTGGCAAAGCATCGACGGGGCAATGGTCAAAGCGCCTCTTGCCCAGGAAGCCGTTGGACGCAACCCAACCGACAGAGGAAAAAAAAGGGAGCAAGCGCCATCTATTAGTGGACGGCCGTGGTGTCCCGTTGTCGCTCGTCGTGACCGGGGCAAATCGGCATGATGTCACGCAACTGGAATTGGTTCTGGATGAGATAGTCATTGACGCTCCCAATAAGGAAGAGGTGATCCAGCATCTCTGTGCTGACAAGGGATACGCAGGAGAGCCCGCAAGCCAAGCCATGATCAAGCGGGGATACGTTCCGCACGTGAAGCAACGGGGCGAAGAAATCGAGGAAAAGAAGAACATTCCAGGATACCGGGCACGACGATGGGTCGTTGAGGTGAGCCATTCATGGTTCAACCGATTCAGGAAAATCCTTGTGCGTTACGAAAAACTGGCCGACTCATACCTCGCTCTCTTGCATATGGCAGCTGCAATCATCACCTTTCGGAGGGTCGGGATTATTTACGGATAAATTCTAAGTCAATGCTTCAGTTGAAGCAATCATATCTCATTGTAGCGGTTCAGCTTTTTCTTTTTTCAGAGTCCAATTGTCATTCTGGCTGATGCACCCCGATTCAATGGCTATTTATCAACTTTGATATCTGTTACCGTAAGCTTCCCGTTATCCTTTGCAGCTTTGAATTGTATCTTGTCACCTACCTTTATTTTATCCAGCATGCTCTTGTCGTTCACCTTGAAAACCATGGTCATTGGAGGCATGTCAAGATTTTCAATTTTTCCATGCCTGAGAGTCAATTTACCTGCTTCCTTATCTATCTTGCGGACTTCTCCGTAACTCATGTCAGATGGTTTGCTCACTGTTGCGTCAATTGGTACACTGTTATTTGTTGGGGTCTGCGCCAGTACATCTGCAGACATTACGAACGGTAAAGCAAAAACAGCGATAATCGATATCCTTCTGAAAATCTTCATGATTTATCTCCCCTTTTTAACAAAGACCGTTTAATGATCGGTGTTGACACGGCTGTCGTTCTTTGATCCATGGCCTGGCATGCTCTCCGTGAACACCTTGATCACTCCTTTCATGCCGGCATCAAAATGCCCCGATAACAGGCAGGCAAAACCGACCTCACCTGTCTTAGTAAAGCGCCAAAGAACCTCACCGGTTTTTCCGGGATCAACTCGAATCATGTTGGCGTCGGCATGTTCCATCTCAGGGAATTTTTCCATCAGTTCATTGTGTTTTTTGAGTTCCTCATCGGTTCCCAAAACAAAAAAGTATCCATCCTGGATGGATTTCAGTGTTGCTGAAAAATTGAAGCTCAGCTTGCAGTTAACTGACACAGAATCTTGAATGTCTACTATTTTTAAAAATAGTTAAATTTAATATTGAACACGCGCAAGATGAGGCATTTCTCAGAGGGAAGAAAAACCATGTCCCTTGCTTGGCAGACCTGATAGAGGAGGTTTTCAGTCAGGTTTATTCTTCAATATAAAAATTCCGATAATAGTAATAGCTAATATAAATCCCAGTGCTAGTATCTTTACAGGATCTATTTTCTCCATATCCAAAATGATCAGATCTCTTCCAACTGCCGTCATAACGGTTATGATAATAATATTTGGATCGATTGCCTCCTCCACGAGAAATCTGAGAGTCAGTATGAGAAGCTCAAGCATGATCAGGGAAGTCATAACATGTATTACTGTTTCTTTGCTAATAGTTGCAGGTGGGTGAAAAGGATTCAGCGCAAAGTCGTATAGAACATATCCCAGCCTCAGTATAATCATAAAAGCCACAATTACTGTAATAATCTTTACGGGTATAGCCACCAGCATTTTCTTGAAATTATCTGACATAAAACTCGTGCTCCATTTTTCCTGAGTTCTTTACAACGAATCGTATGGTCTCGCCCTGTTTGACTTTGAGACGGGAGGGAATGAAGCGCATCGCATCGTTCATCTCAATCGTTACGGTTCGATTGACCTGAGAAGCTCGGCCCGGCAGACCAATTGCTTCATCTCCATGGCCATGCCTCGCCGATCCGGTGCCGTTGGCAAGTGCAGGGCCGGATATCGCAACCAGGCCGCAGAAAATGAAGCCTATACTCTTTTTCGAGATTATGATGACTACCTCCTCGACAAAGGATCAATGGTCTGCATGTCGCACGGGCTTACGAACCTGCACCTCGACAGGGGTAACGGGTTTCTGGACACGCGGCATGGAGTGCCCCCCTCCGGATCGAGAACGGGGCGGTTCCTGCAATGTATGCTTGTATTCGAAGGCCCTTGTACCTTTGGGCTGCTTAAACCATCCGGGATTTTTGTAATCATTGGGCTGCTGGTCTCGCCGGATCTTGACGACACTGAACATCCCTCCCATCTCGACCGAACCGAAGGGGCCTTCTCCGGCCATCATCGGGGCGGTATTGTCCGGGATCGGCATTTCCATTTCGGTCATGTCCGCCATGCCCCGCTCCCCCATCACCATGTAATCCGGAATAAGCCCGGTAATTTTCTTGGTCAACCCTCTATGATCGACGCCTATCATGGTCGGCACGTTGTGTCCCATGGCATTCATGGTGTGGTGACTCTTATGGCAATGAATGGCCCAATCGCCTTCCTCCTCAGCGCTAAACTCGATCTGTCGCATCTGGCCCACTGCGACATCGACGGTCACCTCGGGCCAACGGGCCACAAGGGGTACAGGGCCACCATCGGTGCCTGTCACCTGAAACTCATGCCCATGGAGATGGATCGGATGATTCGTCATCGTCAAATTGCCGATGCGGATGCGAACTTTGTCGCCCAGACGGACATTCAACGAGTCAATCCCCGGAAAGATGCGGCTGTTCCAACTCCAGAGATTGAAGTCGAGCATGGTCATAATCTTGGGCGTATAGCTTCCCGGCTCAATGTCGTAGGCGTTGAGGAGAAACACGAAGTCGCGATCCACCTCCTCGATCAGCGGATGCTCTTCTTTGGGGTGGGTCACCCAGGATCCCATCATGCCCATGGCCATCTGGGTCATTTCATCGGCGTGGGGATGATACATGAAGGTGCCGGGGCGACGGGCGACAAATTCATATACAAAAGTCTTCCCCGGCCGGATGGCAGGTTGCGTTAGGCCGGAAACACCATCCATACCATTGGGGAGCCTCTGACCATGCCAATGAATACTGGTATGTTCCGGCAGTCGGTTGGTGACGAACACACGCACACGGTCACCTTCCACCACCTCAATTGTCGGACCGGGACTCTGGCCGTTATACCCCCAGAGATGGGCCTTGAATCCCGGAGCCATTTCCCGCACCACCGGCTCAGCGACCAGGTGAAATTCTTTGACGCCGTTGTTCATGCGCCATGGCAAGGTCCAGCCGTTGAGCGTTACCACCGGTTTGTATGGACGACCGGTATCAGGAAACAGCGGCGGCTTGGTGTCTGGCTGCGTTTGGAGTACAGGCTCTGGCAAGGCAGCCAAAGCTGCGCGATTGACCAGCGCTGCCGCCACCGCTCCACCAGCCAACCCTGCGGCTTTCAAAAAGGCCCTTCTCGTTGTCATCGGCTATTTCCCTGCTCGTGATCCCCAAAAGTTTTCCGGTCTCAATTGACGCTTGACCAGTTGGTTAATGCGGTAATTCAGCGCTTGCGCTTCCTTTCCCCACTTGTCTGCCCACCTCAATCTTCATAGGATTGCCCATCAAAGCCGTCTGCAGGGCCGCATTCGCCAACCAGAAATCCTGCTGCGCAGTTATAGCCGCGATTACGGTATTCACTTGATCGCGAGTATCGGCCAGCAATTCAAAAACCCCAATCAACATGCCGTTGTATCGCAGGACGTTTTCTTCGGAAATCACCCTGCGCACCGGCAAGACCTCGTCGCGGTAATGTTTGGACACATCATACGCAGTGCGGTAGGCGGCATAGGTCTCGCGCAGGTTTGAGCCCGCCGCACGCACTGTGGCCTCCAGTTGGTTGGCTGCCGCCAGGGTCTGGGCATTCATGGCGTCGCGCTGCATATCCCCCCAGTCGAAAACGGGCAGACGCACGCTGATTTCATACCCTTTGCGATTGGTATGGGTGCCGGCGGCATCGTCAAACACCGTATCGTAACGCAGGCCGAGTTCAATATCGGTCAGGCTGGTGATACGGGTCAAGCCTTGTGCCTTAGCAGAGGCATGGTAGTTGGCCTGTGCCAGTTGAATGTCGAGCCGTCCGGTTTGAGCAGCTTTACTTACTTCCTTGGGACTTCTTGGGGTTTCAGGTAAATCCGGTAACCTGTCCGGCAGCTTGAGCTTTTTTTCCTGGTCATCGGAGAGCCCCAGCAAACGGACCAACTCTTCGCGAGTTGAGACGGCGGATTGTTGTGCCAAGGCCCATTGGGTCGCTGCATCGGCATAGAATGCCTGTTGGCGTGCCCGTTGCAGTCTGTTGAAGTTGCCGACCTTCTGCATGCGGCGCGCGATCTCGGCACTGATCTCGCCGACCTCATTCACCTGTTTGGCATAGTTCAGGTTTTGCTGCCCAGCGACCGCTTTCACCCAAGCCTGTCGCACCCGAGTGATCTGATCCACCACTTCGATAGTGAGACGTACCTGAGACTGCTCAATACGGCGTTGAGCCGCAGTATAACGGAGCGGCAAGGTCAATATGTCGAGCAGGCCAAACGCTATCAATCGCTCAAACTCGACTTCGTCGGCTAGGCTCGTCCGCTCAAAAATAAAGAGCGGATTGGCAATTCGCCCGGTTTGTGCCGCATGAGCAGCATCCGACCAATTCTGCGCCAGCAGGGCTTGCAGAGCCGGACTATTGATAAGGGCGAGATGAACCGCGTCTTTTGGGCTCAAGGGTTGGGCAAGCAGTTCTTCCGCTGTCTTTGCCATGGCAGCGCGTTGCTCGTCCGTTTGGGCCAGGGACAGATGTCCTTCGGTGAAGGCGGATGCCGCTTGATTGGTTTTGGCAAGGGAATCCTCAAAATTAACCCTGGCGCAGCCGGATAAAAATAACGTCAAGAGCAGACAGGCAGGGATAATCTTGTTTGCAAACAGGCGGCTAGGATTCATGGTTTGCCCCCGTGACCCGTGTGTTTGTCCGAGTCATCAGGAAGGGGGGAGGTCAGGGGCTGCTCCAGGGTATCCATTTGCGATGCCTCTTCCGCGTAGAAACGCCACCCGCCAATTTGGCCGACGGTAACGTTGGCTTCCGGCCAAGAGGCGACCGCCTCCTCCTGATACCTTTGGTATTGGTCAAATACTGAGAAATACGAGAAATCAGGAGGGGCAAATCCGGCTGATTGCTGAGTAGCGCTCACTGACTCCTGAAGGGATTGCGCCCGGATGATCGACAGGGAGAATGGATTTGCCGTAAGCAGGAACACAAAGAAAGCAAGAAATACTATAAACCACCTCGCAACACTATTGGGTTTCATGGCATCCTCGGATGGTGAAAATTGATTTCCTGTTCCCCCATTTCTACAATGAGTCCTGTTCAGGCGGTGTTGCCTTTCTTTTTTTCCAACTCGGCAGAAAGGCCGGCACGTCCTTCGCATATTTGTCATACGCGCTGCCGAACTCCTGGCGAACCAGCTTTTCCTCCTGTCTGGCCAGCCTGATATAAACGACCAGCAATATCGGAAACATCAACAGGGTCAGCAAGGTCGGCCACATGAGCAAGAAGCCGAGCATGACCAGAATAAAACCGTCATACTGTGGGTGACGCACTAAGCTGTAGGGGCCGGTGGTGGCAAGTTTTCCTTCTCGCTGTGCTGCGTGTAAAACCAGCCAGGCCCGATACGTGAGGTAAAACCCCGCGAAAATCATGACATTGCTCAGCAGATGGATGGGGTTGGTATGTGGATCCCCCTTCAAGTCGAACAGGGTATACCAAAGGTGCCCGCCGCCATGGGCGAAGATATCGGATTGAGGAAACTTGGATTGTAGCCAGCCGGAGAGAAAGTAGATGGTCAGGGGAAACCCGTACATCTCGACAAAGAGAGCAATAATAAAGGCGGAAAAAGCACCCAGCGAGCGCCAATCAAGCTTGGTTTTCGGCTTGATGAAACTGAAGGCGAAGAAGATAAAGATAGCCGAGTTGATGATGACCAGGGACCATAATCCGTATGCAGGGGCTGTCTCGTTCATACTTTATTCCTCCTTTGACGGCGGAATTTCATGCTGACGCCCATTATCGTTTTGATGATGGCCGGAGTGGCCATGGTGCATGAAAACATGCATCAACGGGCACAACAGCAAAATCAAGTACGGCAGAGCTGCCAGGAGGTGCGCCTGATGCTCTGTCCAGAGAAAATAGCCGCCTGCCGCAACAAAGGCCAGGAAAGCCAAGCGATGACCTGAAACAATCCTCATGAAACTCGATAAAAACTCTTTGTTTGCCATGGTCGCGCCTCTCGGTAAAGGTTCCACTGACCGCCTCATTCGTCACCAGAAATACTGATAGTCACCTCCATTCCTTAACGCTAAAAGAACTCATTTTTTGTTTTCAGCAGATTGTGCAACCAGCGTAAAAATCGCCCCCGGCCAGAAATTGGCCCCGGCCTTCTGATCAGGGGCGGGTGTACAGCCGTGGTAATGAAATTATTTCGTCTTCATTTCCTGTTGCATCATCATGCCGTTCATCATTTCCTGCATCATCTTCATTTTTTTCTCCATCATGCCCATGCGATCATCCATAGGCATGCCTTTTTCTCCCATCATAGCCTGTTCACCGCTCATCATACCTTTCCCGCCCATCATACCCTGACCTCCCATCATTTTCATACAATCCTTCATCATCTGCATCTGCTCTTGCATGAGTGCTTTTCTCGCCGCCGGGTCTTTCTCCATCTCAATCTTTTTTCGCATCTCTTCCATTTTTTTTGTCTGGGCGTCCATCTGGCTCATTTCCATTTGGTCTGCCTTCATCTGGGTCGCAGCCGTCGCATCCTTCTTTTCAGGGTGATGTTCATCCACAGCCAAAGCAGACCCGGCAAAGAACAGCATCGACATCAGGGAAGCGGTCAACATCATTTTTTTCATGTTCGTTCTCCTTGTGTAATGGTTGTTGAGTAAAAGGGGGTATCCCCCCTGGCCAAACGATCTCTGATATCAGGTGATCTTGGTTCGCCGTAACCTCAAGGCATTGCCGACGACAGAAACCGAGGAGAGGCTCATGGCCCCTGCCGCAATCATGGGTGACAACAGGATGCCGAGGAATGGGTACAACACCCCGGCTGCCACCGGTATGCCCAGCGCGTTGTAAGCAAAGGCGAAAAAGAGATTTTGTTTGATGTTTGCCATGGTGGCACGGGAGAGTTTTCTCGCTCGGACGATGCCGTTCAGGTCGCCCTTGACCAAAGTAACGCCAGCCGATTCCATGGCGACGTCGGTTCCAGTACCCATGGCGATGCCGACCTGAGCCTGGGCCAAGGCAGGCGCGTCGTTGATGCCGTCACCGGCCATGGCGACCATGGAGCCTTCATCCTGAAATTTTTTTATGACAGCCGCCTTTTCATCGGGCAGAACTTCGGCCACCACCTGATCAATGCCCAATTTGGCTGCCACCGCATCGGCGGTTACCCGATTATCGCCGGTCAGCATCACCACCCGCAGGCCTTCATCATGTAATGCCCGAATGGCCTGGGGCGTGGTTTCCTTGATCGGGTCGGACACTGCCAATAGCCCGAGGAATTGACCGTCGGCGCTGACGAACATAACCGTCTGCCCCTCCTTGCGCATGGCTTCGGCCCGCTCTGCCAGTTCCTCGGTAACCACGCCGAAATCCTGCATCAGTTTCAGGTTGCCGAGCGACACTTTGCTCCCCTCAACCGTTCCGGAAACACCCTTGCCGGTATGGGATGTAAAATCCATGACTTCAGTGAGCCTGACACCTCGTTCCTTGCTGCCATCGACGATGGCCGTTGCCAATGGATGTTCACTCACCTTTTCAAGGCTGGCCGCAAGCTGCAGAAGTTTTTCCTCGCTCACGTTGCTCGTGGCTACCAGATCGGTCAGTTTCGGCTTACCCAGGGTCAAGGTACCCGTCTTATCAACCACCAGCGTATCAATTTTGCGCATGGTCTCGATGGCTTCCGCATTTTTAAATAAGACTCCCATGGTCGCGCCCTTGCCGGTGGCCACCATAATGGACATGGGCGTGGCTAACCCCAAGGCACAAGGGCAGGCGATGATCAAAACCGAGACTGCGACGATGACAGCATGGGCCAAGGGTGGGTCAGGGCCGAAGTAATACCAGATGCCGAAAGCGACGAGGGCAATACCAATAACGATCGGTACGAAATATCCGGAGACGGTATCGGCCAGCTTCTGGATCGGTGCCCGGGAGCGCTGAGCCAGAGCGACCATTTCGACGATCTGGGCGAGCAGGGTGTCACGTCCTACTTTTTCGGCCCGCATGGTGAGTGTGCCGGTGGTGTTGACCGTGGCGCCAATCACTTTGTCGCCCTGCTGTTTTTGAACAGGAATTGGCTCTCCCGAGATCATTGACTCGTCAATCGAGCTTGCACCGTTCATCACCAGGCCATCCACCGGCACCTTCTCTCCCGGCCGAATTCGGAACATGTCGCCGACCTCGACGTGTTCCAGAGGTATATCAACCTCGCTGCCGTCTTTATTGATTTTCCGAGCTGTCTTGGGAGCCAGCCCCAGGAGTGCCTTGATTGCGGCGCCGGTTTGGTTGCGAGCTTTAAGCTCCATAACCTGACCCAGCAAAATCAAGGTAACGATAACCGCGGCAGCTTCGAAATATAAACCAACAGCGCCATCGTGTCCGCGCATGGTGTCAGGGAAGATGCTGGGGAAAAGGACAGCAGTGATACTGTAGAAATAGGCGACCGAGACTCCCAGTCCTATCAGGGTGAACATGTTGAGGCTTTTATTGATCACCGATTGCACCGCCCGGACATAAAAAACCCAGCCGGCCCACAGGACCACTGGTGTAGCCAGGAGTAACTCCAGCCAGCCAAGAGTTTTGGCAGAAGCCAGGGTGTCAATGACGTGGCCGCCGGGCAGCATTGCTCGCATAGCAATAATCACCAGCGGCACGGTGAGAACAGCAGCCACGATGAACCGCTTGCGCATGAAATCGTACTCAGGGTTCGTTTCCGCCTCATCGAGACTGATGACACGTAGTTCAAGGGCCATGCCACATTTAGGACAGGAACCCGGGGCATCCTGAATAATTTCCGGATGCATAGGGCAGGTGTATTCGGTACGGGTGGAGGGAGCCGCCGGGGTCATTGATTCAAGCGCCATGCCGCATTTGGGGCAAGCACCGGGGCCGTCCTGGACAACTTCCGGGTGCATTGGGCAAGTGTATTGCTTGCCGGCAATCGGCTTATCCTCCGTAACCTGAACTGAAGGCTCCGACTTTACCGCAATAAATTTTTCGGGACTTTTTTTGAATGTTTCAAGGCAATGTTCGCTGCAGAAATAATATTTTCCCTCCTCAAGTGAGTAGGGGAGAAAGGCATTCGGGTCTTCGGTGCTCATGCCGCAGACTGGATCGGTAAATATCGGGGTTCTGCCCTGATGATGGAGATGTTCTTCGCGTTGGCATTGATGTTTCGTGCCTGTCATCTGATTTGCCTCCCCTTGAAGAAAATTTATGTTATCAGTGAGTTGATCACGGACAACTATTTGGGATAAAGGTCAAACAGTTACTTGCACTGCGTGGAACAAAAAAAAATCCTGTTCGGGTGATAATCGATCGTTAGAAATGACTGTTATCGCTAGGGCTGTGGATTTGTCACTGACAGGTTGCCATGACCCCGGCGACGGAACCACTTCCCCGTTTTTACCCTAAAAATAATTCATGTTATACATTTTGGCCATGGGAGGAGCGAATCTATTATTTAGTGGGGGCTAATTGTTCCCTCTCGCCCCCCTTGTCCTGGGGCGCAAGATCTGGTTGTTCTCAGGTGCGAAGGGCACTGAAGCCGGCAGCCGGCTGTACAACTGGCCGCACACCTTATGGTTACGAGCCCTAACGCGATCTCGGCTATCACATCATCAACCACTCACCTTGAGTCGGCTCTAGCGGGATAGAAGATTGCTCCCCCGTAACCTCAAGATAATAAAGAGCATACAGGACACCCGGAAGGTGGGCGATTAAGCGTTTGCCTTACGACTCGTTCAAGGTCGTGTCCGCGTCGACCAGTGCGTCGCCCTGATAGCCCAGCCGTCGGCAGTTCTCGATAGCACCATCAGTTCAGCACCAGTTAAGTTGATGGCGCGCTTGCGAAAGTTGCCCTGAATCTCGCTGGTGGAACTCGCCCAGGCGACATCTCCGCTCACTTTTACCTGAATCTCGCCTCGACGAGTTGACACTGCTTGCGCAAACTCTATGTCTCCTGAAAGATGGTGGGACAGGTACTCCTTTCGAGTTTCAATAGCACCGCTCTCAAGAATGATCGCGTCAGGCGCCAAGAGGCGCGAAACGGCATTCGAGTCACCTGCCGCAAGAGCCTCGTGGAAGCTCCGCACGGTCTGGGCTACGGCTGTTGTGTCGGCTTCCACCGTTTGGGCCTGGGCAGGAAAAACCTGTGCTGCAACGATAACCGCAACGATGAGTACAAAACACGTTACGTTTTTTGATGATTTCATCATGGTCGGGTCTCCTTTGTAATTATTATTTTTGAATCTCGCGGTCATTTCAACGAAACGGCTATTTTCATTACATTCTCATGGCCATCGGCTGCATAAATAAATAGATATTGATAATGCCAAAAATAATCATCAGTATAGCGAAAGGAGTGAATGTAGGCAGAATCTTCCCCGTTGTATCAGTGTTGCTTTTCACCAGTCTGTAGGCGGTGTAGATTGAACCGAAAGTTCCTAAAGCGATCAGAAAATACTGCAATATCTGGATGGTGGTGTTGTCAAGGATTGCAGGTGAGGCACCATGCGATTCGAGGCCAAACAAACCCATTGCCGTGAAGAGGATTGCTTTCCCTTCCGCCAGCAGATGAAAGAGATTGTGAGCGATATGCCCTGCGATATCAAGCGGTATAATTGCATAGCCGTATCGGGCAAAATTTTTGGCAATTGATTTAATCTTAAAATTTCCGGCAACAAAACTGGCCAGAGCCAGCATTGCTATGGGAATGGCCATGGCGACGATAAAGGCTATCGTGAACGTGACAAAATAATTAGATGTTCCCGCGAATTTTTCGATCCCTTCGAGTATGCCGCTCCAGATGCCAATCATAGTTATGTTCTGAACAAAGACAATGCCCATGATCACAGCCGCCAGGAAAGATTCCTCCAGTTTTGCCCTGCCGATATACCACAGCCCTTCCGTCGGCATACGAGGAGTTATCTGAATCGAATCGTTTGGACAATTCTTTATGCAATTTCCGCAAAAATTGCAGTTGGCGACGCTCTCCATCTTTTTGGGAAATTCGAACATGGGACAACCGGGGACGACAGCTCCTTTATAGCAGGCTGAAACCTTGCATTTTGAGCATTTTTCAGGGGTTGACCGTATATCCAGCATACCTGCTCTTGAATAATTCCCTGACAATCCACCAAGGAAGCACAGGTACCGGCACCAGGTTCTCCTCTCCCACAGTGCTCCTGAAGCGACCACCGCCGTTACAATCATCAGCAATAAAAAACCCGAGCCTCTGGGTGATTCGACTACACCAAAAACATGATCACTCCAGGTTATCAGAATAAACAAGGCATCGATAATCCAAATGCCATATTTTTTTAGAAGGTTCGGCACAGGCCGATTGTCTCCGACAAATTTCTGAACAACGTCATTCAAGGCGCCAAAGGGGCAGACGGTGCACCAGAATCTACCGAAAAATACAAAAACAATAGGGATTAACGGCCACCACAAGACCCAGGTCATTGCAGTGCCAAAATTATCATGGGCTTTTGTGGAGCCAAACATCAGCTCATAGACGATAAATGCAAAGATGATTGCCACGGGCCATTGAAATACCTGGGGATACCACTTGCTCTTAATGAATCCGGCAAAGATCTTGTTGTGTAAAAAATTGGTTTTCGGGGCAGGGTGGCGAAGGTTTTTGTCACGGGGTGGTTTTTCGCTAAAATGTAGCATTTCGACACTTCCTTATCCGTTTGGCAACGAACGGGTTTTTTTCTTCCTGTTGATTGCGGCTGCAACAATAATAACGGTATTTATAGCAAGGAACCCAAATAGTATCTTCCAGTTCGGCCCGGCGTGCATCACCTCTATGGCAAAATCGGCACTTCTTTCTTTACCCTCAGTGGTGACCTTCACCGTGATTTTCCACTTTCCCTCGTCTGAAAGGTTTATCATTGCCATATACCGGCCTTTGTCATGATCACCCTGAGGTTCGGCCTGCAGTACCACCGGGGGCTTCATCTCGGAGTGGCCTCTGTCTTCCATCGTTCCCGACATTTCCGCAGCAACAGTTACCCTGGCTCTCTCTATGGCATTGTGACCGGCGTCCATCAGGGAGATTATTGCCGTATTGGTTCCTAAATGGGCAGCCTCATCCCTAAAAGAAAGGGATATCGTCACGCCATCGGCGACTTTTTCCAGGTCGCCATGGCCAACTTTGGCAAATATCCTGGGGGCGGAAAGTGTCATCAGCATGATGATCAGAACAAAATACTTACCGGGAGGGAATTGCATCTTCTGTCTCCTGTGCATGGCCGTTGATAATTGGACCATAATCCATTGCTGTTTTCCCGCGAGAAAAGGGCGCCATCGGCAGCCAACACCAAAAAAACGATTCATGTCCGATGGATGTTGCAAGGGACACCCTTTGAATTTACGCCTCTGTTTTATATACACCATGGAATGCGGAGCAGAGGGGAATTTTCCTGACACACCCAACCGATAGGCCATGCGGGCGATGTCAATGGAAACAGGTGATTGATTCGGCAGATTATTCACCCGTTAAGATGGCTCGAATACACCGGTATTCCTCTTCACTGATTTCTCCTTTTGCCAACCGTTGCTCCAGAATGAGAAGAGAATCTCGTGTATCTCGGCTTGCCGGCTGTTTCGTATCATTTGAGCGAAACAGCCTGTATGCAAGAACAACTAAACCGAAAAAGACGATGAGCGTCAGGCCAAGACCTACAATTCCGTGACCAAAGAACCAATGTCCAACCCCTGAGAAACAACTTGCTCCCTGATGCCACATAACCGCCCCCTCTTCTTTTTCTTTTAATACAAAGGGGTTGCCGTGAAAGCTGATTTCACGGCAACCTCGCAGTGCTCTCTTGCTTACATTTGATGATGGTTACCCATCGTGCTATTCATGTCGTGACCCATCTTTCCTTGCAGATGCTTTCCCGTCATGCCAGTGGAATCACAATTCATCCCGAGATGCATGCCTCCTGGCCCCATGAGCGGAACATTGTTTTTCCGAGCCTGTAGTCTCAATTCATCTTCCGCCTTGCTGATATTTTCGCTTAATGTCCGGATCCGTTTGGTATCCTGACTCTTTGCCGCAACCAAAGCGTGAAGCTCTGCTCGATCCGCTGCCAGATTTGCGCGGAGGGTAGCAGTCTGGTCAAGATATGTCTGTTGATTCGTGTTGGTTGTGGGTGTGGTCTCGCTGGCGGTTGCGGCATATGCACCGGAAGTGAGGAGAGTGGCCAAGGCCAACATTGCTGTGACTGATTTGGTTTTCTTCATGGTATGTACTCCTTTCTTTTTACTTTTAGTAAGAGGTTGCCGTGAAAACTGATTTCACGGCAACCTCGCAGTGCTCTCTTGCTTACATTCGATGATGGTTACCCATCGTGCTATTCATGTCGTGACCCATCTTTCCTTGCAGATGCTTTCCCGTCATGCCAGTAGAATCACAATTCATCCCCAGATGCACACCTCCTGGCCCCATGAGCGGAACATTGTTTTTAAATGTTTGTTGATTCGTGTTGGTTGCGGGTGTGGTCTCGCTGGCGGTTGCGGCATATGCACCGGAAGTGAGGAGAGCGGCCAAGGCCAACATTGCTGTGACTGATTTGATTTTCTTCATGGTACGTACTCCTTGGTAAGGGTTAAGGTTTTGGTTATCTCTCTAATAGCAGTATCCATGCCAAACAATTTTTATTTATTCAACTAACTGTAATTATTTTATTTTAATCAAAAAATATAATAAAATTAGCAAAACGCAATTGAACGAAAGACCCTTGATGTTTAATTTCTGATCAACTCGGACGGGGGATGCGTCTAATTTTTAAACATAATGACTGCCAAAGCCACCTTTGGGACAGAAGAAGAGGGATATATGCTTTTTCAGTGGATGAAAAGAAGCCAGGTGTATGGACCATCCTGGATGATCATCGGGATCAGTTTTGTGCTCATGGCCGTGGTCATCTTCATGGGAGGAACGAATTATCACCAGGGCAAGACCTTCATAGAGAACCTGTTACGTGAAAAGGGAGATGTGCTGATCCGATCCTTTGAGGCCGGGACACAAACCGGCATGATGGGGATGATGGGCGATGAGGCGCACTTGCAAAAACTACTGGAAGAAACTGCGGCCCGTTCGGATGTTTCCTTTATTGCCTTGGTGGATAAAAACGGAACTATCTTGGCCCATAGTGATGCCAAATTAATCGGCACAATCGCCAAAGCCTTTATACGGGGCGACACGTTTGCTCCGACCGGCAAGTCCCAATGGCGCACGATTGCTGGTGAGCATGAGGAGACTTTATTTGAAGTCTACAGGGATTTTCTTCCTGCCTCACCGCATTCCGGGCACATGGAGTCGATGGGCGAGCATCATGACCTCTCCTGTGTACCAGGTTGGATCAGGGGCCTGTCTCAAGAACGCATTCTGGACCCCAATAACCGGCCCACCATAGTCATTGGCATGAATAGCACCCCCTATGAAACGGCGCTAACCAAGGACATATGGAACAGCCTAGTAATAGCAGGTGTGGTTCTTCTTTTAGCAATCACCGGGGTGGTATCCTTGTTCTGGGCACAGAACTATATAAATTCGCGCAAGCTGCTGCAGGATATTCGGACCTTTGCTTCTGAAATCGTCAAAAATATACCCGTCGGAATGGTTGTGATCAGCGGCGATGGCAGAATCATGTTTATGAATGAATTGGCGTGCTCCCTCTTGGCGATTTCTTTGGAAGAATCTAATCGTGCACTTGCAAGGAACATTCTGCCAGAGCCATTGCTGCAGTTGCACAAAAACATTGGCAACGGCAAGTCAGTGCTTGAAAAAGAATGCAGCTTGGTGCGAACGGACGGGACAACCGCCCCTGTGAATGTCAGCGCAGGGAATATTGTAGGTGAGGAAGGCCAATATATCGGTTTCATGTTCATCTTGCAGGACTTGACCGAACTACGCCGTCTGGAACTCAATGTCCGCCAACGTGAAAAACTAGCGGCTATTGGTAACCTTGCCGCCGGGATAGCCCATGAGATCAGGAATCCGCTCAGTTCCATCAAGGGGTATGTCACCTATTTTGGAAGTCTTTTCGAGGAAGGCAGTGAAAACCGGAAAGCTGCCGGAATCATGGCGGGAGAAGTGGACCGGGTTAATCGGGTTATTTCTGAATTGCTGGAATTCGCTCGCCCTTCCGATCTCAAATTGCGGAAAACTGACCTTCTGGAACTGATCGACCATTCCTTGCGTATTGTCAGCCACGAAGCTGAGTTTGCCCGTGTGCACCTCACAAAAGCATTCAAAGGTACTCTTCCTGAACTGATCATTGATCCCGACCGTATTACCCAGGTGCTCCTTAACCTCCTTATTAATGCCATCCAAGCAATGCCAGAGGGCGGGGAACTTATTTTAACAGCCGAACTAGAGGAGAACCTGCTTCTCCTTCATATCACGGACACAGGAGAAGGCATTGCTCCTGAAAATCTGGCCGGCATCTTCAACCCCTATTTCACCACAAAAAGAAACGGGACCGGCCTGGGACTGGCCATTGTCCACAAAATCGTCGAAGATCATGGAGGGACGGTGCGAATTCGCAGTAAACTGGAGATGGGCACAACCGTTACCATAGCCTTGCCCATGACCAAGGAGGCAAGACCATGAAAGGGAAAATTTTGATTGTCGATGACGATACGGCCCATCTGCATATGCTGAGAACCCTCTTGAAAAGTTTTGGCCACGAGGTGGAAAGCGCCACGGACGGTGAAGATGCCATAGCTATGGTGAAGGAAAAACCATTCGATCTTATTCTGATGGATGTTCGCATGGCGCATATCGGCGGGATTGAGGCACTTCGGCAGATTAAAGAATGCAACCCCGCCATACCCGTTATCATTATGACGGCCTATTCATCGGTGGACACCGCAGTGGAAGCCATGAAGTTGGGGGCCTATGATTATCTGACCAAACCTTTGAATTTCGAAGAGTTGAAAATCATTCTGGACCGGGCGATGGACCATCTGCGGCTTACCTTGGAAAACCGTTCACTGAAAGAAAAGATTGCTGCGGAAACATCTCTTGCCGGGATCATTGGATCGAGCCTTGCAATGAAAAAAGTCCTGGACATGGCTCGCATTGTCGCCCCCACGGAAGCAACCGTTCTGATCACCGGAGAAAGTGGTACAGGCAAAGAGTTGTTCGCTAAAGCGATTCACGTCAATAGTGAACGCGCCAAAGGCCCCTTGGTTACCGTGAATTGTGCGGCATTGACCGAGACCTTGCTGGAATCCGAGTTGTTCGGTCACGAAAAAGGAACCTTTACCGGAGCGGACCGGCAAAGAAACGGACGTTTTATGCAAGCAGATACGGGCACGATTTTTTTAGATGAGGTGGGGGAAATCCCCTTGCAGATGCAGGCGAAAATTCTGCGCACCATCCAGGAAAGGGAAATACAGCGTTTGGGCAGCGATGAGGTTTTGCATGTCGATGTCCGCATCATTGCCGCCACCAACAGAA
>Ga0209016_1001022_pt1 | contig 25792 bp, 20 predicted proteins | sample EPASupsiteSAE305_FD_187265 | JGI IMG/M metagenome (GOLD analysis project Ga0209016, IMG submission 187265) | Bioremediated contaminated groundwater microbial communities from EPA Superfund site, New Mexico - SAE3-05 (SPAdes) (version 2) | ecosystem: Environmental > Aquatic > Deep subsurface >...
CCATCACTGCCTATTCCATCATTATCTCATTTAGTGTCTGTGTCATCACCGGGATTTTCTTTGGCTGGTATCCGGCACGTAAAGCATCATCATTAGACCCTATTACCGCATTACGCTATGAATAAACAAAAACTGTTTTTGGAACTCAAACAAAAAACATGGGTTAAATTGATGACCCATCTTTTGGTATGGCTGGTACTTTTCAGTTTGCCTTACCTACTGTCGTCGGGGCAGTTTCAAACCCGGCCAAATATTTTGGTACATGTTTGGATTCCTTTGGTTTTTTATGCCCTGCTCTTTTATGGGAATTACTATTTTTTGATTGAGAAGCTGTTTTTTCAGGATAAGGTTGCCCTTTATCTTGTGATAAACATGATAGCCATCACATTATTAATTTTTATCAACCAGGAGATCAAAGATGTTCTCTCACAGCGTTTTGATATGTTTAAACCTCCCATGGAAGGACCTCCCAAGAGGTTTTTTATTTATCGGGATATTGTTTCTTTCATTGTACCCATCATTTTTGCCTTTGGATTCAAACTCTCCGAACATTGGTTTAAGACGGAATCGGAACGGAAGATGATTGAAAACCAGCGGTTACAGGCCGAATTGCAGCAGTTGAAATATCAATTGCAGCCCCACTTCTTTTTCAATTCATTGAACAACATTTATTCAATGATTGAAATTGCACCTGATAAAGCCAAGCAAACCATCCACACACTTAGCAAATTGATGAGGTATCTTTTTAACGATGCCGATGCCAAACTGGTACCCCTAAAATCGGAAATCACCTTCATGACTCAATACATTGAGATCATGAAACTCCGCTTTTCCGATAAAACAAAGGTTTCGTATGAGTTCCCAAATCTGCAGCAAGAGGTAATGATTCCTTCGCTGTTATTTATTTCTCTTATCGAGAACGCCTTTAAACATGGGGTTTCAGCAACTACTGATTCTGAAATCCGTTTTGAAATGAAACTTATCGACAATTGGCTGGTTTTTACCTCATCAAATACAAATTTTGCCAAAGATAAAGAGGACAAAAGCGGTTCAGGTATTGGATTGAACAATGTAAAAAAGCAATTGGCCCTGCTGTTTCCCGACAAACATCAGCTTGAAGTAGTGGATGATCCTCATTGGTTTAAAGCAACTTTAAAGATTCAATTGTAAAAACCTAAACCTATTAAATGATGCTCGAACGTAAAATTTCCTGTCTGGTGGTTGACGATGAACCCATGGCGTTAAAACTCATCGAAAGTTATGTTTTGAAAGTGCCCTATTTGGAATTGAAAGCTACCTGTTCCAATGCCTTCGAAGCAATGGAGGTATTGGCCAAAGAATCCATTGATTTATTATTTCTCGATATTCAGATGCCCGAATTGAGCGGTCTGGAATTGTCAAAAACCCTGCCCAAAACAACGCGGGTGGTTTTTACTACCGCCTTCGACCAATATGCCCTCGATGGCTATAAAGTAGAAGCTTTAGATTATTTGTTGAAACCCTTCGATATGAACGAATTCCTATTGGCTGCCACAAAAGCCAAGGAATGGTTTTCGCTGGCATGGGGTACCAAAACTGAACCTAAGGAAGAAGCCTCAGGCTACATCTTTGTAAATTCCGAATACAAACAACTAAAAATAAACCTCGACGATATCCTGTATCTGGAAGGTATGAAGGATTACATCAAAATATGGGTAACCACCCGGCCCAAACCCATACTTACCTTAATGAGCCTGAAAACCTTTGAAAACGAGCTCCCAAAAAACAAATTCATGCGGGTCCACCGCTCCTTCATCATTTCGCTCGATCACATCGCTTATGTGGAGCGCAACCAGGTAATCATCCATCAACAGCGCATCAACATTGCCGACCAATACAAAGCGGCTTTTACCGATTTTATGGCTCATAATTCAATGAAATAGTTTGCAAAACCAATTTAATTTCATCAATACTATAAATGCCCAGCCTGACCAAAAACGTGCTGTTTTATTTGGTGCTTTCCGATAAATATCCGTGCCTTGCTAAGCTAAATTATGTGCGCTTGGCCTATTTTCAATAAGATTCAACATGATGCAATCCCACACTGACCTGCTGATTTAAGGTAATTCTTATTATCTTTAACATTGAAAAGGCTCCAAACAATAAACTACATACAAAAAGCAAATGGAAACAATGGAATTTTATTTGAATACCGAAACCTGTTCGCAATGCGGGATATGCGTAAATATCTGTCCCGCATTGGTTATTGAAAAAGACAGTTCCGGAAGGGTCAACTTTAAACCAGATTATATTCACTTGTGTTTAGGTTGTGGGCAATGTATGGCTGTTTGCAGCACGAAATCTGTTTTTGCAAAAGGGCTTCGCTATGATAATGATTTTTTTGAATTTTCCGATACCACCGATTTCTTTTCACTACTGGAGCACCGCCGTTCCGTTCGCCGGTTTAAACCAAAACCGGTAAGCCGCGAAGAAATTGAAAAAATCCTTTATGCAGTTTCTCAGGCACCTCATGGCGATTCACATCATCACGTTGAAGTAACCATAATTAACAACCGGAATACAATCATGGAAGCCCTTCCAAGTATGTCATCTTTTTTCGATTCCCTTGGAAAATGGCTGCATAACCCGTTCATGTGCCAAATAATAAAATTTAAAAAAGGAAAAGACACATTAAAGACTTTAAAAAACCATCTGTTGCCACGGATTGAAAAAGGTATTTATAGAAATTATTCGTCCGATTACGATGGATCACCCGGGGGGCACACACCCTATTGATTTTTCATGCACCTGCAGATTCCGAAGAACACAAAGAAGATTCATATATTTTTGTAACCTATGCAGCTCTTGCCGCACAGGCTCTTGGACTTGGAGCTACCATAATAGGTTTGGTTCCCGCGGCGCTAAATAAATCGGCTGAATTAAGAGAAATATTCCATATCCCTCACAACCATGATTCAGTTGCATCACTGATTGTGGGTTATCCAAAATACAAGTATCTAAGAGGAATAAAACGGGAACTGAAAAAAGTAAATTGGGGCATTGAATAGGATTATAGGATTGCCCCATAAACACTGCTTCCCAATTGAGATACCCTACGGACATCCATAAACCACACAACCATAATTCTGCCTGAAAACCCATACGGATTTAATGTGATTAACGCCGGCTTTTCCCAATAAATACAATTCAACAAATAATAGCGGTGTAAGCAATACACATGGTAATACACCGCCTCTTTGATATGCTTGCAATCAACAATGAATTTCGGATTCCAATATCTGATAGTTGAAATTCAAACACTGACTATGGAAGTACAACGGTCGGCGGTTCGTTGTTTTTTATCATTCATTTTTGTCAAGGAAATTTTCAATCATTGGAACAACAACGAAGCCGCTTTCTTTATAATTGGGTTTTAGTGTTGTTATCTCTCCAATATATTCACCGTGCCCACCAGGGATTATTGCTAATTCCGAGTTAGCGGTTAGTCGATGTATTTCAATAGCGTGTTCCGGTGTAATCACGTCTTTATCGCCAATTATAATTAATGTCGGCGCTTGAATTGATTTTATTTTCTCGTCTGGTATATCTTTAAAATCAACCATTCTTTTTGCGTCCTTGTCGTGCATAACTTGCAACCCGCTTGGATCTGATGCAACTTCTTTATAACCTTCTTTTAATTGCTCCGGCATATTTTCAAGTCGTGCCTGTTCCATAAAATCCCAAAATTGGGAAGGAACTCCATTACGCTTACAGAGTGCGGAAGCGGCAACTATTTTGTTAACTAATTCAGGATGTCGGATGGCGATTTGCAAAGCTGTTGTACCACCATTGCTAAAGCCCAAAAAGTCAGCCTTCAAAATGTTGAGATTTTTTAAAAGTGTTGCAACATCATCTGCGTCCTGTTCAAATGAAAGTTCGTTTTCTCTATTACTAGTCCGGCCGTGGGCTTGCAATTCAACTGCAATAAGTTTTCTATGTTTGGCAAGCATTGGGATTACTCTCCCGAATGTTGTCTGAATGGTAGAACCACCACCGTGGATTAATACAAGAGGTTTTCCTTCTCCGTATATTTCGTAATACATTTTCAGCCCGTTCACGTCGGAATAGCCACTTTTGAAAGTCAAACTATCTATTTTTGTATTCACCGTATTATTAGTTTGAGCTTCTGTTGTTTTTTTCTCTTTACACGAAGCAAAAATCAAAATTATCAAAGCAAAAATTATAATTATCCGTTTCATTTCAAGTTCTTTTTTACTTTAATTAATATCAAAAACCATATTTTTCACAAATTAACAATATCAGTAACATTTTGTTGAATGTGGAAACTGGCAAAATTAGAGAGTAAATGCGATATAACTATTCTCATTTGTTATATGCTTTTTCAACGACCGCTAATAATTAGGCTTTGTTTTTTATTTGTATCTATATATCTTGCTGTTTTTATCTTCAAACTTCTCAATTTCCATTATTTCTTGCCCAGTACATTACATTTTGAGGCGCTCGCCTGTTTATTAATTCATTCGCCATAAACCTCATAACGGGAGCTGTGTGCGAAAAAAACATCTTATACGCTTCACATAAATAATTCAAGCCATATTCTCCATTTTCTGCAAAAAGAAACCTTTTTTTGGGACATTCGCCAAAGCATTGTTTTAAAAAATTGCAATTTTTACATTTTTGAGGCAAGGTTAAGAATTTATTTTGCCCAAAAATTTGTTGTGAAACAGAGTTCATCAAATCGTTTAAATTCTTCGTGAAAATATTACCTAAAAAGTTTTGCGGGAAAACAAAATGGTCGCAAGAATAAACATCGCCATTAAATTCAATTGCACCAGCTTGTCCACATTCGGGTTGAAACATACAGATTCCTGAAGGTAATCCAAGATAAGTAGCTAAAGTTGAATCGAAAAGTTGAACAAAAAACTCACCTACATCATTCACTACCCATTCATTGAATATTTCAATTAAAAATTTACCGTATTTTTCTGCATTTACCGACCATTCTGTTACTCGGGCATTTTCGGGTAAAGAACTGTTAGTTAATTTAATAGCTTCATTTTCAGAATCATTCACTATTCGTTCAACCACAGGAATGAATTGAATAAAATGACTATCAATTGACTTTAGAAAGTGATAAATTTCCAAAGGAAAATCAACATTATAAGCATTTACAGTAAGCAAAGTATTAAATTCTACTTTGTATTTCTTTAACAGATTTATTCCATGCAGAACTTTGTGAAAGGTAGGTGAGCCATCGTTTGTTATGCGAAAATGATTGTGTATTTTTTCCGTACCGTCTATAGAAATTCCGGTTAGAAAATTATTGTAATTAAGAAACTTACACCATTCCTCATTCAATAAAGTTCCGTTTGTTTGTATGGAGTTTGTTATTGTCTTATTTCCGGCGTATTTATTTTGAAAGAATAACGCTTTTTCATAAAATACAATACCTAATAGCAATGGTTCACCACCTTGCCAAACAAAATTGATTTCTTCCAATGCTTGGCTTTGAATAAATTGTCTGGTAAATTCCTCCAAAACTTCATCAGACATTTTAAAATTCTTAGTTTCAGAATATAAATTCTTCTTTTCTAAGTAGTAACAATAGGTACAGTTTAAATTACAAACTGCACCTATTGGTTTTGCAATCATGGAAAAAGGCTTCGGTGTAAATGAAGCTATAAATGTTTTAGATGTGTTCAATTTATGCCTGGTTTATTTTTTATTTTCAGGTAGAAAACTTTTCGCTAAAGAATCACTATCACCATATTTCAACATCAATTCTTTTAGTTGTTTATGAAGTTCATTTTTTATAGAAGCATACTTTGGATTGTCGTATAAATTAATCATTTCTAAAGGATCTGATTTAAAATCGTATAGTTCCCACTGGTCTATGTTATAGTAATAATGTATTAATTTATATTGTTCGGAAGAAATACCATAGTGTCGTTTAACACTATGATAGCCTGGATACTCATAATAATGATAATAATGAGATTTTCGCCAGTTTTTTGGAGTGTTTCCTTTCAAAATATCAATCATATTTTCGCCTTGCATATCTTTTGGTATTTCAATACCCGCAGCACTCAGAAAAGTTTCCGCGAAATCAATGTTAGAAACCATATCATTGTTAATACTCCCTGGTTTAATTACACCATTCCATTTGATTAGCAACGGAGTACGATACGATTGTTCAAACATAAATCGTTTATCGAACCAACCATGTTCGCCCAAATAAAAGCCTTGGTCGGAAGTATAAACAACAATGGTATTTTTATCTAATCCATTATCTTTTAAATATTTGAGAATTTCTCCCACACTTTTATCCACCGCAGCAACACATTCAAGGTAATCGTGCATGTAGCGTTGGTATTTCCATTTGACAAGATCTTTTCCGGTAAGTTTCGAGTTTTTATTCTTTTCAATAATTGGATTATAGTATGAATCCCATTTCTCTTTTTGTTTATTATCCATTCTACCTAAACTGCTTGTTGTTTTCCAAGTAGAATCCGTCCACATTTTCAAATCTTCAACAAGCAACATTGTTTTATCAATTGTCATATCTTGTTCATTTTCAGCAAGTCCTCTATTCGAATAATCATCAAAAAGTGTGGCTGGTTCAGGAAAATTCACATCTTTATACATTCCCAATTCGCGCGGTCCAGGTTGCCAGTTACGGTGTGGGGCTTTGTGGTGAACCATTAGCAAAAACGGGTTACCTGTTTTTTTTTGCTCTTCCATCCATTTCAAACTTTTCTGGGTTATTATTTCAGTAACATATCCCGTATCTGTCTGATTAGACTTACCATCTTTAAATTCAGGATTATAATAGTCGCCTTGTCCGGGAACTATTTCCCAATAACTAAAGCCGGTAGGGTCGGAATCTAAATGCCATTTCCCAATAATACAAGTAGAATAACCTGCTTTCTGTAAGAGCTTTGGAAAGGTCTGCTGGCTACCGTCGAAAGGTGTAGCCTCGTTTTGCAAAAAGCCATTTTTATGACTGTATTTTCCGGTAAGAATACAAGCTCTTGAAGGGCCTGATATTGAATTTGTTACCAAACATCTGTCGAAGCGCATACCTTCAGCAGCAATTTGGTCAATATTTGGGGTTGGCGCTAATTTCGAAATTGTATCACCATAAGCGCCAATAGCTTGGTAAGCATGATCATCGCTCATTATAAAAATGATATTGGGCAGTGTTGGTTTTTCTGTTTTTGGCTGATTACAAGCACTTATTCCTGCGCTTAAAGTCAAAAAAGCAAGTGATTTTGATGTTAGTTGCTGTTTCATTTCCGAAAAGGTGTTAAAAAAGTTAGAGTTGCAATTTTTATCAACAGAAAATACATTTTTTAATAAAACATTGGTAAAGCACTATAGCAATTATATTTACCAATAAATCCAATCATATTCATTTGCCCTGACTATTTAATGCCTACTAACATTTTATATTATGGTGTCGTGCGGGATTACGGGGCGATTCCTATCAGTTTACACCGACTTTTTTTTACGAGCTACAAACGCCTGAAACCCGCATGGCGTATGAGCCCTTGTGGGCAACATTAATTATTTAAATTAAACTGAAAACACACTAATTATCCGTTTTAAGTCCTCTGCCTGACTTGCAAGTTCCTCAGCGTTACCTGCCATTTCTTCTGCTGTTGCAGCATTCGACTGTGTTACTTGATTTAACTGTTGCAATGCAGAATTTACCTGATTTGCACCACTACTTTGTTCTATGCTTGATGATGAAATTTCCTGAACCATATTTGTTATTGATTGAATATGTGGTAACATTTCCGAAATTAGAGTTACTGCTTTATCTGTAACATCAACACTTACTTTTGCTAAACCAACAATCTCGTCAGCTGCAATTTTACTATGTTCGGCTAATTTTCGGACTTCCGATGCAACTACGGCAAAACCTCTTCCATGCTCTCCGGCTCTTGCTGCTTCAACTGCTGCATTTAGTGCCAATATATTTGTTTGAAAAGCAATATCGTTAATGATTATAATTTTTTCAGAAATCTTTTTTATTGAGTCCCTACTTTTATTTGATGCTTCTGTAATCTCACCCATATTCCTTCCGGTCTGAGTTGCTAATTGGTTTGCTTTTTGCGAATTATCTGCCGATTGTTGCATGGTTGAAGTTATTTCTTCCATTGAGGATGAAACTTCTTCAACTGAAGAAGCTTGTTCTGAGGCTCCTTGCGATAATCCTTGCGATGATTTATTTACCTCCTCACTTGCAGCCATAAGACTATCAGCCCCCGAATTTATATTTATTACAATATCACTTAATGTTTTTTGCATTATTTTAACATTATCCAATAAATTACCTATTTCATCATTTAAAGAATAATCTATTTTAGTTTTCAAATTGCCAGAAGCAATGTCTTTAACAACCCTATTGGCTTGAAGTAATGATTTGTTAATACCGCTCATTATTGAAAAACCAATCAATCCTGTTATTAATAGCCCTATTAATCCTATTAAAATTGATAATAATATAGTTTTTTTAAAAATCAAATCCGATTGTTTTTTCAAATTTTCCGATTCCTTCAATTGAATGTCAATTAATTCAGATATTTTTGAAGTCAATGGGTCTATTTTTTGATAAAGTTCGTCTTTTACGATATTATCAAGGACAAGAGCATTCTCAGGATTATTTCCTTTCTTTATTATTTCAAGAATGTGGATATAAACGTTATTTGATGTTTGCTTTATTTCTTCAACTTGTTTTGCAATGTGTTTTTCCTCATCCGTTAAATATGTATTCATATATGCATTCCAGTTTTCTGTGATTTGTTTATTGACCGACTCCAATATCGGGATTGCTTGTCCCCATGAAATATTACCGTTTCTGACTTTATGGGAGCAATCAACTATGCTGACAGCATAAGCATCTGAAATAATTTTTAATTGTTTTAAAGGTACCACTCTATCATTGTACATAGAGATAATATTGTCATTAACACCACGTAAGTTTACTATACTATAAACCGTCACAATAAGCAGTGAAATAGCGGCTATTAACAAAAGAATCCTTAATCTAGTAGCAATATTAATATTCTTCATAATCGAGTGTTTTCTATAAAGTTAAACAAAAAATATTTGCTTATCAATCATGAAGGAACAATTTTTTCAATTCTGACTAACGTTTTCGGCGCCAGGACGTACTTAAAAACAAAAAATCGTATGAGTATTCTTTGTTTGAATAAAGCAATGTCCTATAAAAACAGCTACATGGTGAGACTGTAACGCAATCCCTGCAGTCCCTGTCGGATCTGCTCCAGTAAGGCAACAGCTCACTTGCTATATAAAATTGAAACAAGACAATACCATCCCTTTACTAATTTATAGGGATTGGTTGATAGAAGGTTGTTTTTATAGATTATTGCCTACACGTTTTTGAAAAAGTAATTGGGTTTTCTAAGCCATATTGGGATTCCTGTATATTTTTAAAACAAGGGGAGCTTTAACTCCCCTTTAAATACAGTTTATCCATAAAGCCTATTGCTGACAGGTTGCTCCCCAGCAGAGCCTGCTTACTCTTCGGCTTTATTGTTTAAAATTACGTAGAATATTTATTTTTTTACCTGAAAATTTGGATTACAACATAGAAGGGATTTCGGACTTCAAACCTGTCAAGGTACCACCCAAAAATGAAGCGAGAGATAATGCTCACTTACCTCTGAGACCCTTATGAATTTTACACATTTGTTAGCGTTTCGTTGATTTTTTTATTGATCTGAGGTTTCTATAATTATTAACTCACCTGTGCATATTTCATTCCATCTTTTATTATTATAAATTATATCTAATAGATAATGGTTTCCAGTTTTTGCTTCAAAACTAATTGTACGAGGGATTGTATCATTTCCACTTAACAACTGAATAGAATGAACTCCTGGCTTGATTTTATAATCTGTATTTAACTGATATGTATAATATCCCCAACCTAACCCTGTTTTATTGTCACCCCATAAATTATCAATCTTCAATACTTCATTATGAATACATTCTTTAAATTTATCGTCAATTCTAAATGTAGCAAATTCTTTACTATTGAATAAATTATCTTCTTTATAGGTAATATTTTGACCACAAGTTGAAATCGGTTTCAAGTTTTGACCTCCATCTCCCTTTTCGTATATTTTAATACACGATGAGTTTCCTCCATCTTTATCAATAATATAAGTTTTATTTTTTTGCGCAAAAAATTCAAGTATAATAGGAGGACTACTTTTATAAACAACTTCTAAAGTTGTCTGTCCAACTGGAATTTCTAAATTAAAACCGCAATTCATAGATTCATTATAAGCCCAAGGTAATTTCATTCCATGGCAAAAAGTGTTATAATTATTATTTATTTTTAAAATTATTATTGATGTAGACATCATGCCACCACCAAGGCTTTTTAAAAATGCAGTTCCTTCTGAGGGAGGATTAGCTTTTTCAAATGTTTTACAGGTCAAACAACTGTTAAATATTAAAACAAAAAAGCTTAATGAATAAACCAAAATGTTCTTTTTCATAAATTAAAATTTTAATTGGTGTTTTTTCAATGAACGCTAACGACTGTTTAAATGAAACGATTGGGTTTTCGGGCTGTGTCTTTATCCACCGAGAAAAACGCCGAAGGGAGGGCCAAACCATCGCAAACAACTGAACATCAAATGTTTTATAATGTGTTAGCGTATCATTTGTTTGTTTTTCAACTATAGAATATTCTATTGACATTTATCCTTTGGATAGCTATACACTTTACCATCGACAGTTGCAGAAAACGAAACAACTTCACCCATACTACCAGTAACTATATTGTAAAAATGATAGGTATGGTTTTGACTTGCTCCATCAACTGTTGTGGCATGAGGAAGATCAAAGGATGCATCATATGCATCACTATTATTGATATACACATATACGTATTTGACACCAAATTCATATTTAAAACATAATGATGTTATCCCATCTGATTGTCCATCATCTTTATTACAACTAATTGTAAGATACAACATGAATAACATTATGATAAACAGTATTTTTAAAAATTTATTATGTTTTTTCATAAAACTAATTTTTTTATAAAACGTGGATAACTATATTTGAAACGAAATCACAATATTTATAAATATATTTTAATTGTTTTATTTTGTAAATTTATTAAGATAAAGATTAAAAAAACAATACATATACATTTGTTTCATAAATGTTTGCGAATTTGTTTATTCCTTAACAAATATTCCCAAACAATCTAATTCTTACGGTGGTTTGTATTTCATTTTTATATTATACCATTTTTAGTTAGAGCCACTTTTTGATCAATTATTTTTTTCAATGAACGCTAACGTTTCGCGGTAAGCCACGTAAGGATTTCAACATTCCTACTTTTCCTGCCGTAAATCGTTTCTTTTTTATTCATAATTTCAAATTTACCACTTTTCGCCTTATGGGGCTTGACCGTGGGTTAGCGGCTGCCTTTTATGCCCCCATTTCTATACTTCCCCTTGGTTCCTCCAATAATGTAATTTCAAATTCTTTAATTTCTTCATTCTCTTTACTAAGTATTAGGTATCCTTCAACTCTTATATCACCTGAATTCATACCACTTAACCAACTAAAATTATCACTTATTTCACCAACATATTTTCGTACCTCTTCATGATTTATATAATCTTCCCAACTAATTTCAACATTTGCATTTATTTTACATTGTATATTAAAATGTACTAGTTTTTCCCCTGAATTCAGTTGACTTACTTCTCTAATATTAAAATCGTCAAAAAATAATATCTCACTTGCTTTTACATACCCCACATCATAAGGAAAGCCTGTAAGAACTTCTTCAAATTGCATTTCTTTAATAAAATCGAAAAAATCAGTTTCCAACCATTTTTTAAAATTAAAATTTTTTATTTGTCCTTTTATTAACTGCAATTTAAGTTCATCAAGCTTTTTTAATCGCGGTAAAATGAATTCATCATTGAACTTGGAAACAGCTACAGAAATTTTGAAATTTTTATTTTTTGTTATTTTATCAGTAAACTCTTCGGACAAAAAACCGCTTTCACCAAAATCCTTTATATTGTTTGTAAGAAAAACAATTTCTTCTGTTCCCCAAGTTTCAAGTTTCTTTATCGATTGCCAAATTAGAAAATCCCTATAACCTGCATCTCCTTTTTTAAATGGCCTTCGTCTTTCTAAAATCTTTTTAACAATTTCTTTATGTCCTATTTCGGGATATGGTAAAATCTCAGCTTTAGTTTCTTCTAATTTTTTAATTAAAAAGTTCTTATAATTTATTGCTGCTTTTTCAATATTTATTGAGGTGTTTTCAATATCCTTTTTAATTAATCTTGAAACTTCAATGTTTAATCTCTTTTGTTCATTAACCTTTACCATCAAAAACTCGCGATATTTATTAACCGTTTCATCAATTACAATTTCAGGTATATGCAAGGTAGCTGGAATAACATTCAACTCATTTAGTAAAACTTTTAAATGAGGACTATCAAGCCAAAAATCCTGAACTAAAATATTTGTATCAAGAGCTACTTTCATTTATGTTTACTTTAAGGCGGTAACGTTGATAATATGGGGCTTTGGCAATGTGCTTGCAAATAGGGTTGGTTAAATCACATTTTTCAAATATTTTCCTGTTATAGACTGTTCACAATTCACAATATTTTCTGGGAATCCTTGAAATAATAATTCGCCACCCTTTTTTCCTCCTTCAGGACCCATGTCAATAATCCAGTCAGCAAATTTAATAATATCAAGATTGTGTTCTATAATAATCACGGAATTATCGTTTTTTACCAATGTTTTTACGATTTTGTAAAAATTATCAATATCCGACATGTGAAGTCCTGTAGTTGGCTCATCCATAATGTAAATATTGCCTTCTTTTTTCAATTCAGTTGCAATTTTTAATCGTTGCGATTCGCCACCAGACAGGGTGCTAAGTGATTGTCCTAATTTTAAATACCCTAAACCAACTTCCTGCAAAAGAACTAAGTGTTTTTTTATTTTTGTTGAATCGAAAAAATCGGATGCCTGGGTAACTGTCATATCCAGTACTTCGGCAATATTCTTGCCTTTGAATTTCAGTTCCAGTACCTCGGAATGATAACGTTTTCCTTCACATTCGTCGCATATTGTTTTTACCGAATCCAGAAAATGAAGTTCAAAAGTTAAAACCCCTTGTCCGTTGCATTTTGGGCAAGCACCTTTTGAATTGAAGCTGAATAATGAGGCTTCGGAATTGGTTGCAGAAGCAAATTCTTTTCGTATTAAATCAAAAACGCCTATAAACGTTGCTGCATTTGCTCTTGATGTTTTTCCAATGGACGATTGGTCTATAACAATTGCATCGGGATGCTGTTTTGCAAAACACTCGTGAATAAGGCTGCTTTTGCCACTTCCGGCAACTCCAGTAACGCAGGTCAGTACTCCTTTTGGAATTTTAACTGACATACTTTTCAGGTTGTTGGCGGTAGCGTTATTAATTTCAAAAAATGAAGTTCCCTGCTTTCGCTTATAGGTAGGTTTGTCTTTTTTCAGAAGATACTCTCCTGTGATGCTCTCGATATTTTGTAATCCTTCGGGTTCGCCGTTATACACCACATTTCCTCCTTGTTTACCTGCTTTGGGGCCGATATCTACTATCCATTCAGCAGCCCGGATAATATCAGGGTCGTGTTCTACAACAAATACAGAATTCCCTTTTTCTTTTAACCTAAACAATATATTCATCAGGTTCTCCGTATCCCGGGGATGCAAACCAATTGAAGGTTCATCGAGAACATAAAGCATGTCCACCAGGTTGCAATCCATTTGCTTACTCATTTTTACCCGTTGCGATTCACCTCCTGAAAGTGTACTTACCGAACGTTCGAGCGACAAATAGCCCACGCCAATCTCAATAAGCTGCTGAAGCAAAAATTGTGCTTTTCGCAAAATTGGCTTCGATATTTCGTCGCTTATATTCAGTAAAAATGGAAGAACATCAACCAGTTCCAAACGACAAACATCGGCAATGGTAAGCCCGTTAAGTTTAACATTTCTTGCCCGCTCATTTAATCTGGTTCCACCACATTGTTCGCATGGTTGATAATTAAAATATTTCGTGTATGCGTTCTTGTCTTCTTCGGCTGTTTCATCATCAGCCCTTGTGGCGACAGCTTTTTCAAGTTTACGGGCAATTCCTTCAAAGTTCCGGTTATAGGTTAATTTTTCTTTTGCATTCTTTATCTGAAATGGTTCAGAAAACAATAACAATTTCAATTCGTCATCTGAAAACTCTTTTAGAGGTTTTTCTGAATCTACAACATCTAAACTGACTAACTCTTTCCAAAGGAAACCTCCAACTTTATAATGTGGGTGCGAGATAGCTCCATCACGAATGGATTTCTCTTTGTCAAGGAACAAATCAAGGTCAATTTTAATTTGTTTTCCTAATCCATTGCAATGCGGGCACATACCCTCAGGATGGTTAAAAGAAAAATAAAACGATGGGCCGATAAAAGGCTTGCCAATGCGTGAAAAAAGCAAACGCAAGTATGTGTTTATTTCAGTGGCTGTGCCCACTGTGCTCCGCAGGTTGTTTCCCATTCGCTTTTGGTCAATAACAATGGCAGTAGACAAATTGAGAATATCATCCACATCGGGCCGCGATAATTTGGGCATTCGGGTGCGGGCAAATGTGGAAAATGTCTCTACCAATTGCCTCTGCGCCTCGGTATAGATAGTATCGAAGAGCAAGGATGATTTTCCGGAACCCGAAACACCAGTAAAAACTACTAACTTGTGTTTTGGTATCTCAATATCGATGTTTTTGAGATTATTTGTGTGTGCGTTTTTAATTATTATTTTGTCTCTGTTCATACTATTATGGAATTAGCTTGCAAAAATATTTCGATGCTGAAATGAAAAATTGTAAAAAACAGACAAAATTTAAAACTAACAGTTTTCCGCATTTATATTAAAATCAGGATATTTAACTAGAAAATCCTTTGGTGTGTATCCGGAATAGGTTTTAAAATCCTTTATAAAGTGCGACTGGTCAAAATACCCATTTCGGTATGCGTATTCAGTTAAGCTCACATTTTTATTGACGCTTAAATCCTGCAATATTTCCTGAAAACGTATTAGTTTAATAATCTGTTTGGTAGTTTTACCAAGATATTTTGCAAACTTCCGTTCTAATGTTTTCGGTGAAGTACATAAGCAATCTGACAAATATTTAGCGGTTGTTCGTCCCTTGCAGTTTTTAACTATTTCAACACCTCTTTGAATTAACAAGCCATCGTGTGAGGGTATTGGATAATAATGGCTGATTAGGAAATTTTCAATTACAGTTACTTTTTCTTTTATCATTTCTTTTAAAAAGAGCAATTCTTCAATTTGCCTTATTTCAGAGTTAAATATGTCTGTCAAATCCACACTTAGGTTTTCAATTTCTGAAAGTGGAAAATTGAAAAAATGGCAAGCACCGGTCGGATGGAAACTAATAAATACTACCCCTGTTTCTCCGACAGTTGAAACATCAGAATAATTATCACTCAATCCACTAATTATCGACCTTGGTTGTTTAATGACAGAATCGTTCGAATGAAATACAACAAAAGGATTTTTATAATGGAACATTAATTGAATATTTTCAGTGGGTATAACCCTCTCCATGACATCTTCATCATAGATGTCCGATTCCATAAAGCAGTAATTCTTTATGTAATTTTTTAGGAAACCGGAAGGTTGTACAATCTGAAATTTCATACTATTTCTTTGTTGCAAAAATAATTACTTGTGTCTAAATGTGCGTCGGCAAAATTGCACTCTTTGACAAAGCTTTGGTTTCAGCGTTGGCTTGTGTGGCTTTGGCAATGTGTGCAATGTGGGTCGGCAATTGTTTTAAAAAATGTGCGGTGGCAAAAAAATAATAAACATCGGGTCGGCTTGAGTGTCGGCTCTCTGTTCTTGTCAATATTTCGTTTTTCTGTCCTTTCACAATGGTTTACTTTTTAATATTCTGTCTGTTGTTTTCTACACTTGGCGGTAACGGTGGCGGTATGAAACGTAGCGGATTGCGTGGCTGCGAACCTATACCCCGTTACTGACCTTGCCAACGGGAACTGAGCTTGCAAATTGCACTAAAACCGCTATGTTTTATGACCGCTTGTTGTGCGTCCGTGTTTTATTCTGTATTTTGAAATAACAGACCTAACTCCTCAATTCTTAACTTATAATCTGGATTAAAGTTATCAGAATCTATATAGTTAATAATCGATTGATAAAGTTTAACAGCTTCTGGTTTATCTTTAATTTTATTCAATTGAGACATACAAATCAACAACTTTCCGTTACCAACCTTAAATTCAAAAATTAGACCCAATTTGTGGTTGCGCTCCAAATTGTCAATTACCTGAACTATTGGAGAATAATCACTGGAAGTGTTATCCAAAATCAGAGAATTGCTTGCTTTAATAATGGAGAACCACTGCCAATTGGTGTAATCATCTGTCGGGAATGTATTAAATAGTGGGTGCTTTGCATCTGTTAATATACCTAAAGTACCTGGCGACACGGGTTTCTTTGCCCATTCGCTTATCCCTTTAAACATGCCAAAGTTCCAGAATTCAGGGGGAAAATGACCAGGAAAACTATTATTTTGAACATCTACGGTTTGGGGAAATAACAAGACTTTAGCGCCATTTTGCAATTCTGTAAGAACTTGATTGTTTAATTCTTCTGTAACAATTATATCATCGGGTATTTCAATAGTCGCTTTTGAAGGATAAACCCATATCGGGTATGCATTATCGTATTCGGTACCCGGAATTGAAACATGCACTGTTAGTTTTTCAGCTTTAGTTATTGATGAAAGCTCAGCATTTATATCTCCAGTCCTGGATAAACATCCATTTATAAATTTCGAATCCTGGAAAGTTCCCTTGTGAAGAATTGTTTCGTCCTGCTTTCTGATTTCCCAATTAAGAACACTGTTTATTGTTTTATTGGAGTAATTGGATACCATTACCTGGGAATGGAAATTTTCGTTGTTTGTCCAGCAATATTTGGGGAATTCAAGTAGCAACACCACATCATTGCATGATTGTTTCCAAACTTTAGGTGTAACAACATTTTTGCTGTCCATAAAAGCATCCAGAACACCAACAAGGGCAGTGCCTTGTCCAGGAAAGTCCTGCAAATCGAGCAATTGAAACCCGGCCATTCCTTTTGTACGCAAGGCAGCCTCCATTTCGGCTTTGTAACAAAGTGTCGCCCACGCTCCTGAAGCTTTATGAAAGGCACTGTCCATTCTGCCCATTCCTGCTTTACTTAGTCTGTTACGAAAAACTTCCAGGTTCCATGCACGTAAAACTCCGGTGTATTTGTCTATCTCACTATAATCAGGAAATATCTGGTATTGCCCAATTTCGTGGCTTACTATAGGTATAGAAAGCTGAGAAACCGGATAATCAAAATTAATTTCTGTCGAAGGTGTCAGGGTGTTTAACATACCCCCATCTTTAGAATCTGCGAAAGCGTGGGTGAGCCTGGTGTGTGTCAGTATTGTGTCGCCGTTGGATGGAGTTCTGGCACCCACAAAAAAATCGCAATACTTCCGGGGTGCAATAAAACCAATATTATTATTTGACCCCATTGTATAAAGTAGTCGGGGGTCATATTCTTTAAATGTAAGGATATTTTTTCCCACTTTGTCGTGACCACCCCATATTTCATTACCTGGCGAAAACATTACAAACGAGGGATGATTGGCATAAGCTTTCAACATGGCCATACCTTCTTCTTTCAACATTTGTGCAGTGGTGTCAGATTCCAATCCTCCCCAGAAAGGTAATTCAGCCTGGATGTATATACCTTCTTTGTCGGCAGCAGTAAATGCTGCTTCAGGAGGACAATACGAATGAAAACGATAATGGTTGATACCGTATGATTTGGCAATTTTATAAACGCGTACCCATTCATCAACAGTCATCGGTGGATATCCGGTAAGCGGGAAAACCGCAGCTTCATGCTTTCCTCTTAAAAAGGTAGTACGCCCGTTTATAGTGAATTGTGTTCCGTTGGCTTCAAATTTACGCATGCCAAAAGCAACCGTTTTAGCATCAATACTATTTCCATTCGATATAATGGCTGTTAAATGATAGACAGGTTGTTCGTATTCATCCCATAAGCTAATGGGTTCACCGAATATATACTCCAGTTTTATTTTAGATTGATAAGCAGTATTATATTTTCGTGATTTTAACCTTGTTGTTTTGCCATTAACTGTTTTCTCAACCAGAAGTTCAATATTCAGCATATCAAAATTGAGTTGATTGTCTGTTTCTAACTCAACATCAATCTTCTGATTGTCGATATCAGGATATACCTGAAGGTTTAAGATAAATGTTTTAGACGAAGCCTCTAAATAAATCTGGCCAATAATTCCATTCCAGTTGGTTTGGGTATCGTCAGAATAGATGTGAACGTTGCCGTATGGTGTCAGTTTTAACTCATTATTTATCAGAACGGTAATATGGTGCTCACCAGGGGTCAAATAGCCGGAGACATCAAACTGTTGTGGCGATTGAAGCAGTCGGGATGCCCCAATTAAAGTAGTGTCGATCCATATTTTTGACGATTTGGTGCGTTCCAAAAACAGTTGCACATGTTTATCCCTAAAACTTTCGGGAATTATTACTTTCTTTCGATACCATGCCACACCCTCATATTTATACAACCTATTGAGATGCATGGTTGTTGTATCCTGATTGTGAAAACCTTTTTGATTTAAATCAGTTGTTCCGGGCAGATGAATGGTATCGTTTAAGTCAGTTAGGTACCATTTCTGTTCCATTCCAATATTGGCTGTATCTAAAGCAAACTGCCACTGCCCTTGCAAATCAATATTTGTCCTATACTGCTCTTTCGGAGTAGTATTACATGATACTAAGGCAATCAATAAAATCAAGTAACTATTTTTCATTCTATCTATTTTATTTAGTACTATGCTGCTTTTAACATTCTGACTAACGTCAAGATTTGTTGTTGATAATCAGTTGTTTATATTTTTGTCAAATCTATCATTTTCATCACATTTTCAGTTTCCACATTTGTCGTTAGCACAAGAAATTAATTGGCTCGTCTGATTTACTACTAAACCGCCTATTTTTTATATACATTTGTTAGCGGGTCGTTGTTTTCATTTCTTAGTCAATTTGTATCTTAAATGAGTTGTCAAGTCTGACGGAATCACTTCTGCGATTTGTATGTCATATTTGTCCTTTTCAATACCATCAAATAGTCGAATACCACTTCCTAAAAATACCGGGGCAATGTGAATGAAAAATTCATCTACAAGTCCTGCGTTCAGAAATTGTTGGATAGTATTTGCACCACCTTGTATTCTAATGTCCTTTCCTTTTGCTGATTGTCTTGCTTTTTCCAAAGCACTCTCTATTCCGTCATTTATGAAGTAAAAAGTTGTCGTTCCTTTTTGAACCCAAGGTTCCCGTTTTTCGTGTGTCAGAACATAAACATCTGCTTCGTATAAATCTTCTGCCCAAACAACTTCCCCTTCTTCAAACATACGTTTCCCCATAATGTAAGAACCTGTCCTAGCAAACACATCATCTATTAATTTGCTGTCTGCACCATATTCTTGTCCACCTTCCATTTTGATATGTTTCCAAAATGATTTTTGTTTAAACATCCATTGATGTATTTGTCCTGAAACGCCACCCATAGGATTATTAGGACTTCTGTTATCTCCTGCGAAAAAGCCGTCAAGTGAGATTCCACTGTCAAAGATTATTTTACTCATATTTTTATTCATGTTTTGTCTGTTTGTTTGTTTAATTGTTAAAGCTTCGTTTTCAATGCCCGCTAACGTTGGCGGTATGAAACGTTGGGGATTTCGGAGCTACTTCATTATCAAGGTACAACGAACTTTGATGCGAGAACTGAGGCTCGAATAACCACTTAAACCCCAATGTTTTATGACCGCGTGTTAGGCTTAGTTTTTAATTATATTTGTATTTAGTTGTATTTTTATCTCCAATCTTTTCAAGAATTCCATTCTCAACAGCAAAATTTAAATCCCGACTTGCTGTTGCTGACGAAATTTCTCTAAAATTCTTTAAATATTCTTTTCGTGTAAAATAGTCTTTTTTAATAATTGACTGGAATAAATTAATCCGGTCAAGATTTGTTAAACTGACATTCTGGATATTCAATAATTCCTCAAGAGATTCCAGAATTATTTCAAGCATAAATTCAATAAATACGGTTGATTCTCCAGTATTATCTGATTGTCCAAGGGATTCATAATATAGTTCCTGTCTTTCTTTTATTAAAGTTTCAATTGGAAGAAATTCAAAAACAGGATAAGAGTCTTTTAAAATCAGTGTTTGCCACAATCTCCCCATTCTACCGTTGCCATCAATGAATGGATGAATAAATTCCATTTCATAATGAAATACGCAACTTTTTATTAAAACTAAATCTTCATCATTTTTTAAATAGTCAAACAAGTCATTCATTAAAGGTTTGAGCATTTCGCTTGGTGGGGCAATATGAGCAACTTCTGAGCCTTTGACTATTCCAACCGATTTGCTCCTAAGTTTCCCTGCTGATTCAATAAGTCCGTTCATTAATATTCCGTGTGCTTCACAGAATGATTCAAATTTATAGGGATTTAATTTGTCCAGATAGTCATAAACCGCAATTGCATTTTTAACTTCTAAAATGTCTTTTTTGGGTCCAATAACTCGTTTGTTTTCAACAATTGCGGTTATTTGCTCAATTGTCAATGTGTTTCCTTCTATTTCGAGCGATGAATGAATTGTTTTAATCCTGTTTTTCTTTCTTAATTCTGTCGGTGGCTTGTTTAAATGTGCAGAATTTACTTCTCCAATTTTTTCCGAAATCGAAGCAACCAATTTTAAAATCTTTCCAGTTATTTTATATGGCGGTTTCATTCATTTTAGTATTGATAGTATCATATGATAGTATCAAAAGTAATATTTTTATTTCAAAATACAACTAATTACCTATTTAGCAGTCTTTCCTAAAATTAAGCCTAACGTTGACAATAAACGCAGTGCGTGTTATTTACTGTAAAGTTTAAGGTTTGCTTCATAGCCGAAATAAATTTACGTTTCCGAATTTACAGTTAATTTTATCTAGCCGAAAATTTATTTTCGGCGGGGCTAACAAATACGGACGCACTTTAACGTAACTACTTGATAGCATTGCTTTTATTGTGGGTTAGCCACTGTTTTTTGATATAAAAGCATATATAATTTTTTCTCAATCACAGGTTGTGTCTAAATTCAAAAATCTATCGCATTCTAAAAATATCTTGCTTTTTGAAATTTTCATCAGAGCAATTATATGTGATTTAGAATTATTTTCTTTATTAAAGTTGCTTTTAATTCTATCATTAACTTGGGCAAAAGTTGACCTTAATGGTTCACAATCTCCTTCAATTGCAATTTTTAGAAGCTCATTAAAAGTATTTTCAAATGCATAATACTCTGATTTTGTTTTATATTCCTCTGTAAAATTCTTTTTTGTTACCGGGTGTTTTTCAAAGTATTTTAAATGTCCAATTTCATGATAGAGAACTCCAATTAATTCGTTTTCACTAAAAGATTTTATTTCTCCATTTATGAACCTTTGATTTAGAACAACGCATTTTATATCATAATTCGCTATTCCTGGCATATCGTGGGGTCCGAATTCGGTTTTTATATTAAATCCCTTTTTAGTCTCTAATTGTATATAATCAAAAAACTTTTTCATTGAGTGTTATTAAATCGCCTTTAATAATCTTAAACAGATTCATTAAAAATTCACTGCATTAATAATAACCAGCTAAAATAGTGGCTAACGTTGGCGGTAAGCATAGTAAGGGTTTCGGAGCACCTCACTTACATTTCCGCATGTCGTTTCTTTCTTATTCATAGTTCAAATAAAGCACTTTTGCCCTTATTATGTTTACCGCGGGTTGTACGCTGGCATTTAAGCTTTTATGTCCTTATTTCAATTAAAGTCATTAATATCATCAGAAATGTTAAAATACCAACAATAGTTGTAAATATTCCAATTCTTTTCGATTTTGTCCAGCCAGATAATGCAATTACAATCGACAAGGAGATTATTCCAATTATTATTGTGACCATACCAATCATTTTTGGTAAACTCAAGTCACTCACTGCAATTTTATAAGGATATCCTTGAGTTGTCATCATCAAAATTTTTGTCATTGCAAATACTGTAACAAGAAAACAACCAGACGCTATCGTAGTAGCTTTTAAAATATAATTTGTAATTCGATTATTTGATTCGTTAACCAATAAATTTGCAGTTACAGTAATAGAAAATCCAGTCAACAAAGAACTAATCATAATCAATTGACTAGCGAGTTTATTCCAATATTCTAAAGGTATTTCAGTCATAGATTTATTCTTTTTAAGGTCTGTATTAGGCTCACATTATTTTATCAATATTAATTATTTTTAATAAAAAATAATTGAAATCAATTTTAATTCATTATCAACCGAATTTTCAATATTCTTATTACCTTTTTTGAAGAGACTTTTATCCGTTTTATCCTTATTCATATTACATAAATACTTGATATTAAAAACAAATCTTTTCTTACCTAATTGTCAAGATTGTATGTGCTAAAATCCAGTCTTGTGATGAACAATATTGCTTAATAAAAAACATAATCAATTAGAGCAATCAATCCGATTAGAAATGATGAAATTATTAAAATTAAGAATATCGTATCATGTTCGTTTATCGAGTAGGTAAGGGGAATTTCACCCCAAACCTCTCACAGAACCGTACGTGATAGTCTCCCATCATACGGCTCTTCAGTTGATAATCAGTAAGCAAATCCTCCGACTTTCATCGTTGTTCGCGTAACAACATCCTATCAAGCTGTTACCCCCTTCGCTCCACTCCCATTACAGGAGCTTCTTCACTACTACGAAGTAATCTGCCATCACACATAACATCGGTATTTTGCCTCACAGGTCTCTCTCCTGCTTGTGCTTTTCCCTTTACATTTATGTATGACTTCCTCTGTTCCATAATTAAGCCTGAATAGAACTCATGCCTCCTACGTGACGTCTGCCGTACAGCCAATAATCAGGTTAACCGCTGTACTCTTCCCTACGTACAAGCTTCCATAGGTTTTGACAGAAGGTGCGTTTTCTCGACACTTCATCGAAGGTTCATTTTCATTCATCTTTTCTATTCTTACCTAATCCATCTTACTGGACTTTTTCCCCTTACCGTTCAATACCTCATAGTTGCCCATTCAGCACCGAGGGGCGGTTTGCTGGCTCCTCCTGAAAAGCGCCAGCGGTGGACCTTCCACCATCTTAATTACAGCATTGAATACGCCATCTTTCGATGTCGCCTCATTCAGAGCACACTGCTTGCGTACAACGTTTCTCGTATAAGGTGTCGTGCTGCCTTTCCAATCAAACGGCACTAAACCTTGGTTAAAAATACTAAAATAACCAAAAGCACAAAACTGTCAGAAAGTGAGGCAGCATGCACTTTATACGATGTTGTGGGGAGTTTATTTTACAATTCGTAATTTATTCTGTTTTGAAAAAGAAACTTCCAATCCTAAATCTATAGGTTCTTTAAAACTTGTGTCCTTTAATTCAAATTTTAATTTAGTAATGTCTTTCGCGTTATTTAAAACTAATTGATTATCTGCAAATAAAAATTTAATATCTTCAAGTTCTCCTTTATTATTTATTTTAATCCGAAATAAAACATTCCAAGAATCTGTATAATCATAGTCTTTACCTAATAACTCTATTGGAAATTTCATTTCTTTTTCAATTTCATTTTTATTTGATGATTTTATTAATGGAGAATTGTCAAGAATTATACTAATCTTTCCGTTCGCTTCTTCTTGATTTACTAGTGTACCTACAAAATCTGAATTTGCTGTTTTCCACTTATATTCAGGGAATGCTTCACCATTTGTTGGTTTAAACATTATTTTTTCAATTTCCCATTTATCACCATCTTGTTCGCCATTACTTTTCGCAATATTTCCAAACTTTTGGTCAGAATTTGGATTAAATAAAATATTTTCATTTTTATAAAATCCCGTTTTGTAATTTTCTTCTATATTTTTAATTAAAACAAAAATCTCAGGATTAATATCAACATCTTCTTCATTATCAAACTGAGTGTAATATCCAGGACATGACAACCAATAAATCATAAGAGCGGTACCCTTATCACATAAGGGATTGTTTATAATTTTCATTAACAATTCTATATTGTAATCCCAATTAAATATTTCTGCAATAAAATGTAATTCCTCCGATGTTGAAATCGAATCTAAAACATTATAATCATAATCCCAGTTTTGATAAAAATTATCAACCAAATATTGTATTCTTTCATTTGAAATAATGTTCATGCTATCAAATTGTTTTGTTAGTTAAATTCCCCACAACGTTGACAATAAACGTAGGCGCGCTGTTTCAAGTTAATTTACAGTTTATTAATTGTATTAAAGTTGAAACTTTTTCGCCTTTTACAAACTGCTTTAAGCGCTTACATTTATTGTGGGTTGGCAATAGTGCATTCCATTTCCATCCATAAAAATCATTGAAGATTAATTTTTAAGTTTGAAATCCAATCGTTTACATGTGAATTTACTGCATCACGAATAATTGGTTCTTCCGAGGGAATACTTATAGATATCATATATAAACAGTCAAAATTTGAAACAATTATTGTTTCCCTGTGAATATAATGACTGCATAACAGCCCTTGTTGATTTAATTCTTCAATTTTTATTTGATGTTGACTATACAAAACATTACCAACTTTTTGAATTTTATTAGCCTTAATTGAAATATTTTCTTGTGATCCGAACAAATCCATTAACATATTATTTTGCGCCATAAATATAAAATATGGAGCATCTGTTTTCATATACTTATCAAGTAAGTCAGTAAACTCTTCAAAATTAAACTCTGTAATACAAGAATCTTCTAAATCATACATTTTTCTGGTATATTCAGAATTAATTGACTGTCCAATCATGTTACCAAAATGGGAAAAATCTATTTTTTGCAGAGTGATGAAAGGAATATTCTGTATGTTATTATCTTCCGTATTTATTTTTTCTGATGACCAAATATGAATTAACCCATTTTTCAGAGATACTTGTTGTGCTGAATCTGTAAAAAGACTATCAATGTTTTCTTGATAAAGCATTGCCACAAATTCAAATTCAGACATTTTAAAGTAATTCCAATAGTCGTCATTTTGTATTGCGTAAAAGTTGTCATTTGAAAAATATTCTAAATTATTTGGAATAGTTTTATTTCTTTCACCCCACATGAGCAGATTTCTAATATCAAGATATTCTTGTCCTGGAACATCACGTTCTATTGAGGAAAGAATAGATTCAAATTTATTTATGTTATTCTCATATGACATAGTTAAAAAATCTATTTTCTGTGAGTTAAAATATTGAACAATACCAAAAGTAATAATAGCTGTCGTTACGCAAGCACTAATAATTATTATAATTGGATTGTTTTCTATTTTCTTTTTTAGATCCATTTTTATAGTTTATTTCTGTATTTAAATCATCAAAAATATACATTCCCAAGAGTTCCGATAACGGTGAGTATAAGAATAGTAGCCGATTGCGTGGCACTTTTCTGTCCAGTTACAAAAAAGTTGAAGCGGGCTACAGCCCTTGAATTTACTACTATTT